>JAESFT010000105.1_pt1 | contig 125033 bp, 110 predicted proteins | sample 9269451 | NCBI WGS metagenome assembly JAESFT01 (sample SAMN14502557, study PRJNA617106) | algae metagenome | isolation source: Scytonema hyalinum WJT4-NPBG1 and co-occurring heterotrophs from well... | place: USA: Mojave Desert, Joshua Tree National Park, California | collected 2006-05-25 | reverse complement strand
GGCTGGCGCCTGTGAGATCATCGTGCACGGGGCGCGTGCGGCACCGCTCGTCCGGTGCCCTCCCTCCCTGCTTCTTACGCCGCCGGCTTGGCGGTGCCGTATGCGCCCCGTGCCCCCACCAGGGCACCAGGCACACACAAGGACCGCACCCCCGCTCCACAAAGCGGGGCTACAGGCGCAGGCGTCAGGCCCAGGCGCGCTCGTTCAGCTTCTGCTCGTAGGAATCGATCGCCGGCGCCTTTTCGAGCGTCAGGCCGATATCGTCGAGGCCGTTGAGGAGGCAATGCTTGCGGAAGGCGTCGATGTCGAAATGGATCCGCCCGCCGTCGGGGCCGCGGATCTCCTGATTCTCGAGATCGACCGTGAGCGTGGCGTTGGCGCCGCGATCTGCGTCGTCGAAGAGCTTCTCGAGGTCCTCAGGGCTGACCTTGATGGGCAGAATGCCGTTCTTGAAGCAGTTGTTGTAGAAGATGTCGGCGAAGCTTGTTGAGATCACGCAGCGGATGCCGAAGTCGAGGAGCGCCCAGGGGGCATGCTCGCGCGACGAGCCGCAGCCGAAGTTGTCCCCCGCCACCAGGATCTGCGCCTTGCGGTAGGCGGGCTGGTTCAGCACGAAGTCCGGGTTCTCCGAACCGTCGTCGCGGTAGCGCATTTCGGAGAACAGGCCGGTGCCGAGACCCGTGCGCTTGATCGTCTTGAGGTACTGCTTCGGGATGATCATGTCGGTGTCGACATTGATGATGCGAAGCGGCGCCGCGACGCCTTCGAGCACGGTGAACTTGTCCATGGCCCCTATCCTTCCGGCCGGCTGTTTTTGGCCGATGCGGCGGGTGTTTAACAGGGCGCGCCGCCCTTGACGAGACGCGGTTTGCCTCAGGGCCGAAGCGCTATTCCTCGGCCGCCGCCTCGATCGCCGCCATGTCCTCGTCGGAGAGCCCGAAATGGTGGCCGATCTCGTGGACCAGCACATGGGTCACGAGATGGCCTAAGCTCTCCTCGTGCTCGGCCCAGTAGTCGAGGATGGGGCGGCGATAGAGCCAGATCATGTTGGGGAACTGGCCCGTCATGAAGGTCGCCTGCCCTTGAGCCAAGCCGATGCCGCGAAAGAGTCCCAAGAGGTCGAATTCGCTCTCGCACTCCATCTCCCGCAGGGTCTCGTCGTCGGGAAAGTCGTCCACCTTGATGACGAGGCCGCCGCACAGCGCGCGAAAGCCCTCGGGCAGGCGGGCATAGGCCTCGTCCGCGATCCGCTCGATCTCGGCGAGCGTCGGGGCCTGGAGATTGGACCAATCGGCGGTCATGCGATCAGCTCCAGCGGCGGATTGTGCAAGCCGCCCTCACCCGATCAGTCCCAGCTGAAAGGCGAGCCAGAGCGCGAGCACCACGAAACCGACCAGCGAGAGCGCGCGCCCGATGCGCCGCCCCCAGAGCTCCATCGGGTCCGTTCCGCCCCCCTCCGCACCGCCCACGGCATCGCCGCCGCCGAAATGATGGCCCAGCCGGCGCCCGATGCGGGCGGTCGCGGACGCGCCGAGGGTTTCGGAATCGCGCGCCACCCGTTCCAGGGCCTCGCGGGCTTCCTCCTCGCGACGATCGTTGGACATCGGACCTCTCGACAACGGGGCGGCTCCAGGGCGCGCCGGGGCCAGCATTACCATGCCGAACCGCGCCTGCCAGCCGGGTCGTGAAGGCTTGTCCGGGATGCGGTCGCAAGCTCCCTGAACGCCCGTTCACGCCATGACGGCGGGGTTCCTGAAGGCCTGTTCAGAAAGCCTTCACCATGGGGGCGGGTGCCGGACCCGCGCGGCAGAAAGTGCGGAACGGCCGTACCAGCGCGGCGTTGACGAACCAGAGACACCCCATAGTTGGATGAGGAATTCCATGAACAACCTTTTGAAAAGCTTGAGCATTGCCGCCCTGTTGGCCGTTGGCGCCACGGCGGCTTCGGCGCAGGATCTCAACTTCCGCATCGGCGTCGGCGACGACCGCCCGACCCGCGCGGAGCGTGTCGAGCGCCTCGAGCGCCGCAACTTCGACCGTGACGACGATGTCGTGGTGCGCAACCGCATCGACCGCGACGATGACGTGGTGGTTCGCCGCCGCATCGAGCGCGACGACGACGTGGTGGTGCGCAACCGCTTCGTAGAGCCGGTGGCCGAGCGCCGCATCATCGAGCGCCGCATCGTCCGTCCCGTGGCCCGCACCGTGTGCCGCACGGAGATCCGCCGCACCTTCCGCCCGAACGGCGCGGTGGTGACCCGCCCCGTGCAGATCTGCCGGCAGTCGGCTCCCTCGCGTCGCGTGATCATCCAGCGCTAAGCGCCTCGACCATTCACGACGGGAGCGGCGGGGGTGCGAGCCCCTGCCGCTTTCGCCTATTCCGCCAGGAGATTCCCATGACGATCGCAAAACTTCTCGGCGCGGGTGCCGTCGCCCTCATCGCCACAGGCGCCGCCGCGAACCCCCTTGCGACCTCGGCCGCCGACGCGACGGCTCCCGCCTTCGAGCGGATCCACCACAAGCCCGGCCACCAGGGCGGTCCGCCCTGGACCCGGGGGCGGGACGACGACCGCCGGTCCTACACGCCCGATCGCGTGACGCGCCGGGTCTGCGAAACGCGGATGCAGAACGTCTACGACCCTTACGAGGACGAGTACGTGCGCCGCGAAACGCAGGTGTGCCGCAACGTCTGACCCCAAACGAAAACGCGGGGCACCGGGCCCCGCGTCATCCATTCGGCGATGTGAGGCCCGGCCTCACGCACCCCATTCGCGCACGTCGACGAAGCGGCCCGCGATCGCGGCCGCCGCCGCCATGGCGGGCGAGACGAGATGCGTGCGGCCCTTGAAGCCCTGGCGGCCCTCGAAGTTGCGGTTCGAGGTGGAGGCGCAGCGCTCGTTGGGGCTGAGGCGATCCGGGTTCATGGCAAGGCACATGGAGCAGCCGGGCTCGCGCCAGTCGAAGCCCGCGGCCTTGAAGATCCGGTCCAGGCCCTCGGCCTCCGCCTGCATCTTCACGATGCCCGAGCCCGGAACGATCATCGCATTCACGCTCTCGGCCACGCGCCGGCCCTCCACCACCTTGGCGACCGCGCGCAGATCCTCGATGCGGCCGTTGGTGCAGGAGCCGATGAACACGCGATCGAGCGCGATGTCGGTGATCTTCGTGCCGGGCTTGAGGCCCATATAGTCGAGCGCGCGCCATTTGGAGCGGCGCTTGTTCTCGTCCTGGATATCGTCCGGATTCGGCACCACGCCGGCGACCGAGATCACGTCCTCAGGGCTCGTGCCCCAGGTGACGATCGGCGGGAGCTTCGCGGCGTCGAGCTTCACCTCGCGGTCGAAGAATGCGCCATCGTCCGTGTGCAGCGTCTGCCAGAAGCGCACCGCCTCGTCCCAGGCCGCGCCCTTCGGCGCCTTCGGGCGATCCTTGAGATAGGCGAAGGTCTTCTCGTCCGGGGCTACGAGGCCGGCGCGGGCGCCGCCCTCGATCGTCATGTTGCAGACCGTCATGCGGCCTTCCATGGAGAGCCCGCGGATCGCCTCGCCCGCGAACTCGATCACGTGGCCGGTGCCGCCCGCGGTGCCGATCTCGCCGATGATCGCGAGGATGATGTCCTTCGCGGTGACGCCGGAGGGCAGTTGCCCGTCCACGGTCACGCGCATGTTCTTGGCCTTCGACTGGATCAGCGTCTGGGTCGCGAGCACGTGCTCCACTTCCGAGGTGCCGATGCCGTGCGCCAGCGCGCCGAAGGCGCCGTGCGTCGAGGTGTGGGAGTCGCCGCACACGATGGTGGTGCCCGGCAGCGTGAAGCCCTGCTCGGGGCCGATGATGTGCACGATGCCCTGACGCACATCGAACTCGTTGTAGTACTCGATGCCGAACTCGCGGGCGTTCTCGGCGAGCGCCTCGATCTGCGTCGCGCTCTCGGGATCCTCGTTCGGCAGCGAGCGGTCCGTGGTCGGCACGTTGTGGTCGACGACCGCGAGGGTCTTTTGCGGCGCGCGCACCTTGCGGCCCGTCATGCGCAGGCCCTCGAAGGCCTGCGGGCTCGTCACCTCATGGACGAGGTGACGGTCGATATACAGAAGGCAGGTGCCGTCCGGTTGCGTGTCGACCACGTGGTCGTCCCAGATCTTGTCGTAGAGGGTGCGCGGCTTGGCCATTTGTTGCGTCCAGCACTCGAAAAAGGTTCGGTTTCGGTCTTTAGCCGCAATGGCGGCCTGCGGGAAGGCGACGCGATGTCAGCGGGGCTTTGCCCCCGCCGCATAGCAAAAGCGCGGCTCTGAGGCCGCGCTTGCTCGAAGATCTGCGTGGTGCGGAAGGACCGCTTACTCGGCGGCGACGGGCGCCTTCGAGGGGCGCTCGACGCGCTCGGCGATACGGGCCGACTTACCCCGACGGTCGCGGAGGTAGTAGAGCTTCGCGCGGCGCACGGCGCCGCGGCGGACCACCTTCACGGATTCGATCATCGGGGAATAGACCGGGAAGACGCGCTCGACGCCCTCGCCGTAGGAGATCTTGCGGACCGTGAAGCTCTCCTGGAAGCCGGAGCCGGAACGGGCGATGCACACGCCCTCGTAGGCCTGAACGCGGGAGCGCTCGCCTTCCTTCACCTTCACGTTCACGATGACCGTGTCGCCGGGCTGGAAGTCCGGGAGGGTCTTGCCGAGCTTCGCGATCTGCTCCTGCTCGAGCTGCTGAATGATGTTCATGGTCAAAACTCCTGCCGTTCCGCGGGCTTGAACGGTCAAGCCTGCGTGAGGATTTCGGCGTCCTGTTGTGAATTGCGGGCGCGTATACAGGAGAAGCGGGGGGATGTCGAGAGAGGGCGAATGGTGAGTGGCGAATGGAGGCCGCGCCAATCGCTCTTCCCATTCGCCATTCGCTATTCGCTATTCGCCAGGAGATCCGGCCGTCTCTCCCGCGTGATGCGCTCGGCTTCCGCCCTCCGCCAACGCGCGATGGCCGCGTGATTGCCGGAAAGCAGAACCTCGGGGATCGCGCGCCCCTCCCAGTCCCGGGGACGGGTGTAGTGCGGGTATTCCAGCAGCCCGCCCTCGAAGCTCTCCTCCGTACCCGAGGCGTCCTTGCCCATGACGCCGGGGAGAAGGCGCACCACGCTGTCGAGCAGCACCATGGCGGCGATCTCGCCGCCGGAGAGCACGTAATCGCCGATCGATACCTCGGCGAGCCCGCGGGCCTCGATCACCCGTTCGTCCACGCCCTCGAAGCGCCCGCACACGATCGCGACGCCGGGACCGGCGGCCAACTCCCGCACGGCGCCTTGTGTCAGCGGGCGGCCCCGGGGGCTCATGAGAAGCTTGGGCCGCGGATCGTCCGCCGGCACGGCCGCATCGAGCGCCTCGCCCAGCACGTCGCAGCGGATCACCATGCCGGGACCGCCGCCGGCCGGCGTGTCGTCCACGGCCCGGTGGCGGCCGATCCCGTGCTCGCGGATGTTATGCGCCTCCAGCGACCACACCCCGCGTGCCAGGGCATCCCCGGACAGGGAAACGCCAAGGGGGCCGGGAAACATGTCGGGGTAGAGGGTGAGGATCGTGGCCCGGAACGTCACCGGGGCGTCTCGGGCTTACGTTTGGGGCGCCGGGGCGGAGCGTCGACGGGCGCGTCCGGATCGTCGGGCTGCGGTTTCGCAGGAGTAAAGAGATCGTCCGGGGCGTCGGCGACGATGCGGCCCGCCTTGATGTCGACCACAGGCACGAAGGCCTTGGTGAAGGGGAGCAGCCCCGTGGGTCCGCGTTTCACGGGCGCGATTTCGAGGAGATCGCCGCCGCCGTAATTCGGAACCCCGACCACGCGGCCGAGCGGCTTACCGTCGGGGGTCTCGACGGAGAGGCCGACGAGGTCGGCGAGCAGGAATTCGTCCTCGTCCTCCGCGGGCGGGAGCCGGTCGCGTTCAAGGAGAAGGCGGGTGCGGTTCAAGGCCTCGGCGGCCTCCCGCGTCGTGACGCCCTCGACGACCGCAATGAGGATGTCGGGCGCAGCACCCGGCGCCGGGCGAACCCGGGTCAGGGTCACCTTCCGGCCGTCGTCGGTGCGAAGGGGGCTGTAGGACACGATCGCGAGCGGATCGGCGGTGGAGGATTTCAGCCGCACCTCGCCCTTGAGGCTGTGGGCGCGGCCGAACTCGCCGAGCACCACGAACCCCTCCGGGATCCGCGGGAACGGCGCTTGCGCCCCGGGTGACGGGGCGCGCGAGGGAGGGGCAGGGCGCTCTCCCTCGCGGGGCGAAGCCGTGGCTTCGCGGGTGCTTCGGCCGGAACGCGGCCCCCTTCGCTGGCCCTCCCCCGAGGGTGACGGGCGATCGGAACGGGGTCGCTTGGCCATGGGCTTAGGTTACGCGGCCTCGCCGGCGCCCGCAGCCGCGGCCTTCGCGGCCGCGCGCTCCTGGGCCTTCTTGCCGGGTTGCGCCTTCTCGGGGTTGTTGCGGGGGCTGCGCTTCATGAGGCCGGCGTTGTCGAGGAAGCGGAGCACGCGGTCCGTGGGCTGGGCGCCCTTCTGGAGCCACGCCTGGACCTTCTCGGTCTCGAGCTGCACGCGAGCCGGATCGTCCTTCGGCTTCATGGGATCGTAGGTGCCCACCTTCTCGATGAAGCGGCCATCGCGCGGGGAGCGCGAGTCGGCCACGACGATGCGGTAGTAGGGACGCTTCTTGGCACCCGCGCGGGTGAGGCGGATCTTCAGGGACATCGATTTCTCCTCATGCTGTCCGTTGAACTCCGGCGAGTGGCGAGTGGCGAGTGGCGAGTGGACGCTTGCCCACCATTCGCCACTCACTATTCACCATTCGCCCATGACTATTTCTTCTTCCCGAACGGGAAGCCGCCGAGGCCTGGGAGCCCCGGAATCTTAGGGGTGCCGAGGCCCGGCAGAGCCGGACCCTTGCCGCCGGTGAGGCCAGGCGGCAGCGGGGGCAGGCCGCCGCCGCCGCCGGGGAAGCCCCCGGGCAGTTGCCCGCCCATCTGCTTTTGCAGGGCTTCGAGCTGCTCCGGAGTCGGCTGGGGCATACCCCCTCCGCCGAGGCCGAACATGTTGCCGAGCGCAGCACCAATGCCGCCGCGTTTGTTACTCCCCATGGCCTTCATCATGTCGGCCATCTGGCGGTGCATCTTGAGGAGGCGGTTCACCTCCTCGACCTTGGCGCCGGAACCCGCGGCGATGCGCTTCTTGCGCGACGCTTTCAGGACGTCGGGATTGCGGCGCTCCGCCGGGGTCATCGAGTCGATGATGGCGCGCTGGCGCTTGATGATCTTGTCATCAAGGTTCGCGTTCTCGATCTGCGACTTCATCTTGGCGACGCCGGGCAGCATGCCGAGCATCCCGCCGATGCCGCCGATCTTCTCCATTTGAGTCAGCTGATCGCGCAGGTCCTCGAGGTCGAACTTGCCCTTGCGCATCTTGTCGGCGATGCGCTGGGCCTTCTCGGCGTCGATGTTCTCCGCCGCCTTCTCGACGAGGGAGACGATGTCGCCCATGCCGAGGATGCGGTTCGCCACGCGCTGCGGGTGGAACTCGTCGAGCGCATCCACCTTCTCGCCGGTGCCGATGAGCTTGATGGGCTTGCCCGTCACCGCGCGCATGGAGAGCGCCGCGCCGCCGCGGGCATCGCCGTCCATGCGGGTCAGCACGATGCCGGTGACGCCGAGGCGCCCGTCGAAGGCGCGCGCGGTGTTGACCGCGTCCTGACCCGTGAGCGCGTCGGCGACGAGGAGCACCTCATGGGGGTTCGTGGCCGCCTTCACCTCGGCGGCCTCGGCCATGAGGGCCTCGTCCACCGTGACGCGGCCCGCGGTATCGAGCATCACCACGTCGTAGCCGCCGAGCCGCGCCGCATCCATGGCGCGGCGCGCGATCTGCACGGCACTCTGGCCGGCGACGATGGGCAGCGTGTCGACGCCCACCTGCTTGCCCAGCACGGCGAGCTGTTCCTGCGCGGCCGGGCGGCGGGTGTCCAGCGACGCCATGAGCACGCGGCGGCCGGCGCGGTCCTTCAGGCGGCGCGCAATCTTGGCGGTGCTCGTGGTTTTGCCCGAGCCCTGCAGGCCGACCATGAGGATCGGCACTGGGGGCACGGCATTGAGATCGATGGGGTCGGCGTCCGCGCCCAGCATCTCCACGAGCTGGTCGTGGACGATCTTCACCACCTGCTGGCCGGGGCTCACCGACTTGATGACCTCGGCGCCGACGGCGCGGGCGCGCACCTTGTCCGTGAACGAGCGCACCACTTCGAGGGCCACGTCGGCTTCGAGCAAGGCGCGACGCACCTCGCGCAGCGCCGCATTGACGTCCTCTTCCGTCAGCGCGCCGCGGCGGGTGAGGCCGCTCAAAATCCCGGATAGTCGTTCCGACAGGCCTTCGAACATGCGTTCGGGGTGTCCTCTTAGGTACGGGTCAGGCAAGCCCCAAAGCCGAACGCGCCCGAGGGCGCATCGCGCTGTCGGGCGTTGACCTCCAGCCTCGGGGGCTGGTCGGCGGCTCTTGGGCTCGCTCTTCGATTGTGGGCGCGGGGTTAGGGGAGAAGTGCGGCAAAGTCAAGGAAAGTAATGGCCGGCCAGGATGCTTGCAGCTCGGCCTTGGCGACCCCATCCTGAAGCCATGAACCGCCGCAAACTCCTGAAGATCCTGAGCCTGCCCGCCGTCGCCGCCCTTGGCGCCGTGGGCTATTCCACGGCGGCGCGGGCGCGCAACCGCTACTACCAGGGGCCCGTGAGCGACCATTTCGACGGGGTGCGGTTCTTCTCGCCCGGCCAGCCGCAGGACAAGGGTTTCCTGGAGCTCGCCCGCTGGCAGCTCGGCGGCGGCCGAAAAGACTGGCCCGCCACCTTCGCGAGCCCCTTTCGCGACCGGCCGCCGGCGAGCGTCTCAGGCCTGCGCGTCACCCTCGTGGGCCACGCCACCCTGCTGATCCAGGTGGCGGGGATGAACATCCTCACCGACCCGGTTTTCGCCGACCGCGCCAGCCCCGTCTCCTTCGCGGGGCCGAAGCGCGTGAACCCGCCCGGCATCGCGATCGCCGATCTGCCCCGGATCCACACGGTGCTGATCACCCACAACCACTACGACCACCTCGACCTCGAAACCGTCGCGCTGCTCTGGCGTCGGGACCGGCCGCGGATCGTGGCGCCGCTCGGCAACGACACCATCATCCGCGATTTCGATCCCGCCATCGCGGTCGAGACGGGGGATTGGGGCGGCGCGGTGGATCTCGGCCAGGGCATCACCGCCCATCTCGAACCTGCCTACCACTGGTCGGCCCGGGGCATGAACGACCGCCGCATGGCGCTCTGGTGCGCCTATGTGCTCACCACGCCGGCCGGCGTCGTCTATCATGTGGGCGACACGGGCTATGGCGACGGGAAGATCTTTCCGCGGGTGCGCGAGCGTTTCGGCGCGCCCCGCCTCGCGATCCTGCCCATCGGGGCCTACGAGCCGCGCTGGTTCATGGAGCCCCAGCACATGAACCCGGACGATGCGGTGCGCGCCTTCCAGGCCTGCGGCGCCGAGCAGGCGGTGGGCCACCATTGGGGCACCTTCCGCCTCACCAACGAGGGCGTGGACGAGCCGCCGATCGAACTCGCGGCGGCGCTCGAAAAGGCGGAGATCCCCCCCGAACGCTTCAGAGCCCTGCGGCCGGGCGAGGTGTGGGAAGCTTAGAGCTCCTGTCGGTGCTCCCACCCTCTCCCCATCCTGAGGGAGCCCGCTCCTACTTCGGCTGCACGAAGATGTTGAGTTCGAGGTTCGGGTCCGTGCGCTCGGTGAGGTCGCCGAGATATTCCTCCACGAAAGCATCCTTCACGGCCACGCCCTTGGCGTCGAGATAGGCCGTGATGGTCTCGTAGGTTTCGTCGATCTCCTCGTAGGTGCCCTTGTGGACGAAGCGCATGGCCGCGCCCTCGGGGGTCTTGCCGAAGCGAACCTCCGGCGTGAGCGTCGCGCGGCCGGCCGGCACCTGCGGGATCGGGATCATGGCCTCGTAGCGAAAGCCGAGATCGTCCGTCTCGACGAAGACCGTAAGCGGCTTGCCGTAGGGCGCGATGCCGGCACGGACGAGCTCGTCCTCGATCTTGCGAAACGCGTTCTGCAGGCTCGTGAACCCCTCGTCCCAGGTGCTGGTGCCGGCCAGCACCGCCGCGGGCTTGCCGGGCAGCGTCACCTGATCGACGTCGGTGGGATCGCCGGAATTCGGCACGAGGGAGGGGCGCCCGGCCGAGCTGTAGCGGGTCGGCGCCGTGGCGCCGGGCTGGCTCGGGGCCGTGGGCGCAGCCTGGGGAGTGCCGGGCGGGGGCGGCAGGGGAGCCGATTGGACGGGCGCCGGGCGCTCCACGGTGCCGGGCGGGGTTCCGCCGGGGGTCACCTGAGCCGTGGCCGCACCGGCCAGGAGGGCGAAGAGGGCCGCAAGGGCGCCGCGGACGAAGGGGCTCTGGGGAGCGCTCATGGAAAGCCTTTTGGGGTTGATGCGAATCGCAACCGCCGGTTCGCGGGCAGCATAGGCCGGGGCGGGGCTCGCCGCGAGGCCGTGTCGCGGGTCGAGACTCGCGATTTCGGTGGTCCTTTGCCATATACCGCCGGTATCCAGCTGAACGGAATCTGAGCGCGGGTCGTTCCCCTCGGGTTCCGTGCCGCCTCGACTCACGAGCCCCGATTCCATGAGCGCCCTCGCCAACCGCCGGTTCCTCAAGATGAACGGTCTCGGCAACGAGATCACCGTTCTCGATCTCCGCGGCACGTCGGCGCGGGTGACAGCCGAGGAGGCGCGCGCCATCGCGTCGGACCCCCGCTCGCGCTTCGACCAGCTCATGGTGCTGCACGATCCCGCGACCCCCGGGACCGACGCCTATTTGCGTATCTACAACACGGACGGCTCCGAATCCGGCGCCTGCGGCAACGGAACCCGCTGCGTGGCCTGGGCCATGATGGCGGATCCCGCCATGGCGCGACCGCACGAGAGCACCCTCGTGCTTGAAACCCAGGCCGGGCTGCTGCCCGCCGAGCGGGTGTCGGACGAGGTCTTCACCGTCGACATGGGGGCGCCCCGGCTCGCCTGGAACGAGATCCCCTTGCGCGATCCCTTCCCCGACACGCGCACCATCGAGCTCCAGATCGGCCCCATCGACGCGCCGATCCTGCACACGCCGTCGGCCGTCAACATGGGCAACCCGCACGCGATCTTCTGGGTCGAGGATGTGGAGGCTTACGATCTGGAGCGCATCGGGCCGCTGCTGGAACACCACCCGATGTTTCCCGAGCGCGCCAACATTTCCCTCGCGCACGTTCTCGCGCCCGACCACATTCGCCTCCGCGTCTGGGAGCGCGGCGTCGGCCTCACCTGCGCCTGCGGCTCCGCGGCCTGCGCGGTTCTCGTGGCAGCGGCGCGCAAGCGCCTCACGGGCCGGCGCGCCACCGTGAGCCTGCCCGGCGGCGACCTCGTGATCCACTGGCGCGAGAGCGACGACCATGTGCTCATGACGGGTCCGGTGGAGCTCGAGCACGAGGGGGTCTTCGCGCCAGCCCTCTTCGCGGGGGCGGCCTAAGTGTCCATCGACGTCGTTACCTTCGGCTGCCGCCTCAACACCTACGAATCGGAGGCCATGCAGCGCCACGCGCAAGCCGCGGGCCTGGACGACGTGGTGATCGTCAACACCTGCGCGGTGACGGCCGAAGCCACGCGCCAGGCGCGCCAGACGATCCGCAAGATCGCCCGCGAGCGGCCCGAGGCCCGCATCGTGGTGACGGGCTGCGCCGCGCAGGTGGAGCCGCAGACCTTCGCGGCGATGGCGGAAGTCGCGCAGGTGCTCGGCAACCACGAGAAGATGAAGGCGGAATCCTGGACGGCGCTGCAGGATTTCGGCACCGAGCGCGTTCGCGTCAACGACATCATGGCGGTGCGCGAGACCGCAGCGCATCTCATCGACGGCATGCGCGGGCGCACCCGCGCCTTCGTGCAGGTGCAAAACGGCTGCGATCACCGCTGCACCTTCTGCATCATTCCCTATGGCCGCGGAAACTCGCGCTCCGTGCCCATGGGCGCGGTGGTCGATCAGGTCCGCACCCTCGTGGAGCACGGCTCCCGCGAGGTGGTGCTCACCGGCGTCGACATCACGAGCTATGGCCGCGACCTGCCGGGCGAGCCCATGCTCGGCGCCCTCGTCAAGGCGATCCTGCGCCATGTGCCGGAGCTGGAGCGGTTGCGCATCTCCTCCATCGATTCCGTCGAGGCGGATCGCGATCTGCTCGATGCCATCGCGGGCGAGGAGCGGCTGATGCCGCATCTGCATCTTTCTCTGCAGGCGGGCGACGACATGATCCTCAAGCGCATGAAGCGCCGCCATTCCCGGGGCGACGCCATCGCGTTCTGCGAGGAGGTGCGTTCGCTTCGCCCCGACATGGTGTTCGGCGCCGACATCATCGCGGGCTTCCCGACCGAGGACGAGGCGATGTTCCAGCGCTCCCTCGATATCGTCGCCGAATGCGGGCTCACGCATCTCCACGTCTTCCCCTTCTCGCCCCGCCCCGGCACGCCGGCGGCGCGCATGCCGCAAGTGGCGCGCGACGTCGTGAAGGACCGCGCCCGGCGCCTGCGGGAGGCGGGCGAAGCGGCGCTCAAGCGTCACCTGCAAGCGGAAGTGGGCGCGCGCCGTCGGGTGCTCGTCGAAACCGGTCAGCTCGGGCGCACGGAAGGTTTCACGCCGGTGTGCTTCACCGACCCGGTGGAAGCCGGGACGATCCGCACCGTCACCATCGCGGGCCACGACGGGCGCGAATTGCTGGCGGCCTGACCACCCATGCCCCGTCTCTTCACCGGAATCGAAATTCCCGCCGATGTGAGCGCCGCGCTCACCGCCTATCGCGGCGGGCTGTCGGGCGCGCGCTGGGTCGAGCCCAAGAACTACCACATCACGCTCCGCTTCATCGGCGACATCGACGAGGGGCTGGCGCGGGATATCGTGCAGACCCTGGGCGATCGGCGCCCCCGGGAGCCGATCGAGGTGACCCTCGATGGCCTTTCGGCCTTCGGGGGGTCGAAGCCCCGCTCCGTCCATGCCCGCGCCAAGGCCACGCCGGCGCTGGCCGATCTCCACGCCGAGCAGGAGCGCCTCGTCGAGCGCGTGGGGCTGGAGCCCGAGGGCCGCAAGTTCAAGCCGCATGTGACGCTGGCCCGCCTCAAGGGCGCATCCGCGGAGGATGTGGCGCGCTATCTCGCCGAGCGCCCCTTCCCGCCGCTCACCTTCACGGCGACGCGCCTGGTGCTCTACTCCTCGAAGGCATCCGTGGGCGGCGGCCCCTATGTGGTCGAGGCCGCCTACCCCTTCGCTTGAGCGCGGCCGGCGGTGCGGGGTGGCGAGCGTAAAACTCAGCCGAGCAGGACAGGACTCCTCCCTCCCTTCAGGGGAGGGGTAGGGGTGGGGTGTTGCGCGAAGCGCATCCTGCAATGTTGGGCCTAGAGCTCGCCTGACGGCGAACACCCCACCCGTCACGCTCCGCGTGCCACCCTCCCCTGAGAGGAGGGAGAGTAGAGCAGCGGCACCGCTCGCAGGTTCTTTCGCTTCCACGTGCTGGAGAGCCTCCGCACTTCTCCGCTTCGACGTGCTGGGGATGACACGGCGCTGCTTCGCCCCATCTGTGCTCCGCGAAGGAGCCGCCCATGAAACCCCTCACCCAAGCCGAACGCGCCGAGATCCTGCCCTCCCTCGACGGCTGGGCCATGGTCGAGGGCCGCGATGCGATCCACAAGCGCTACCGCTTCGACGATTTCAACGCCGCTTTCGGCTGGATGACCCGCGTGGCGCTGGTCGCCGAGCAGATGAACCACCATCCCGAATGGTCGAACGTCTACAACTCCGTCGAGGTCACGCTCTCGACCCACGATGCGGACGGTCTCACCCGGCGCGACGTGGAGTTGGCGCAGCGCATGGACCAGTTCGCGAGCGGGCTCACGTCATGAGCGAGGCCTATCAGGGCGGCTGTGCCTGCGGGCAGTTGCGCTTCACGGCGCGCGGCGCGCCGAAGCGCGTGGGGCTCTGCCATTGCATGACCTGCCGCAAGACGAGTGGCAGCGCCTTCAATGCGTTCGTGATCTTCCCGCGGGAGGCTGTCGCCGTGGAAGGCGAGTTCAAGGCCTGGGCCGCGTCGGGCGGCGACGACCGCGCCTTCTGCCCCATCTGCGGCTCGCCCGTGTTCGCCCATACCGCGACCGAGATGGAGATGAGGCTCGGCGCCTTCGATGCGCCGAACGTCTTTGCGCCCACCTACGAGGCCTGGATCGGCCGTCGCGAACACTGGCTCAAGACCGAGGGTCTCAAGGCCTACGAGGAGAACCAGACAGACTTCTGACCGGCCCTATTTCGGCTGCATGCGCAACGCGCCGTCGAGGCGGATCGACTCGCCGTTGAGCATGTCGTTCTCGACGATCGTGCGCACGAGGGCGGCATATTCCTCGGGCCGCCCGAGCCGCGAGGGGAAGGGCACGCCGGCCTCCAGGCTCTTGCGGAAATCCTCCGGCACGCTCTCGAACATGGGCGTGTGGAAGAGGCCGGGCATGATGGTCATCACGCGGATGCCGTAGCCCGAGAGATCGCGCGCGACGGGAAGGGTGAGGCCGAGCACGCCGCCCTTGGAGGACGCGTAAGCCGCCTGCCCGATCTGCCCATCCTGAGCCGCGACGGAGGCCGTGTTCACCACGACGCCGCGCCCGCCGTCCGCCGTCACGGGATCGAGCGCCGCCATGGCGAGCGCGCATTTGGCGATCATGTGGTAGGTGCCGATGAGGTTCACCTCGATGGTGCGCCGGAAGGTGGCGAGGTCGTGCGCCACGAGTTCGCCGGTCTCGCGCTTCTTCGACACGGTGCGTTTGCCCGGCGCGATGCCGGCGCAGTTCACGAGGATGCGCTCGACCCCATGGGCCTCGCGGGCTTTGGCCAGGGCCGCATCGACGGAATCCTCGTCGGCGACGTTCGCCTGACAGAAGGTCATGCCGGTCTCGCGCGCAACCTGCTCCCCGCGCTCGGCGTTCATGTCGAAAATGGCCACTTTCACGCCTTGGGCGGCGAGCATCCTGGCCGTGGCCTCGCCGAGGCCGGAGGCGCCCCCGGTCACGATGGCGGCCACAGATTTGTCGAGCTTCATGGGTTGTCTCCTCGTGCGGGCAGCCTTGAAACGGGCCCGGCGGATCGCCTTTTTGGGGTCTCGCGGCGTCTTAGCGGGCACTGGCGAAACTGCCAAGGCGGCGGGGGCACTGAGGAACCGCCAAAGCAGCGGCGTTGCAGGTGGGATGAGATGAGCGAAGGTTTTTCCAAGACGTTCACGAAGGCCGAGATCGAGGCCATGCGCCGCGCCGCGAAGGACGAGGGCGGCGTCCGGCGCGACTTCTGGGCGAAGCTCAAGCGCGTCGCCCGGCAGATCCCCTTCGCGGAGGATCTGGTGGCCGCCTATTTCTGCACGCTGGATCCCAACACGCCGAGCCGCGTGAAGATGATCCTGCTCGGCGCCATCGCCTATTTCGTGCTGCCCTTCGACGGGATCGCCGATTTCCTGCCGCTCATCGGCTTCACGGACGATGCCGCGATCCTCATGGCCGCAATCAGCCAGGTTGCCGGCTCGATCACGGAAGCGCATCGGGAGAAGGCGCGCGAGGTTCTCAAGGATCCCGATGCGGCCGAAACCGTGACGATCTAACCCGGGGAGCTTCGTCGACACGCCTGCGCCGCGCACCCGCCGCGCACGCCCCAAGGGCCGCGTGCCTGGCAGTGTGCCTAACTCGCCTCCGCCACGCCGCCAGCTTCCAGCGAGCGTCTGAGGCGGGTGAAGCCGAGCCGAATGCGGGATTTCACCGTGCCGAGGGGCAGGCCCGTGCGCTCGGAGATCTGCGAGTGCGACAGCCCGTCGAAGAAGGCGAGGCGCACCAGCGAGAGCTGCTCCTCGGGCAGGCTTTCGAGGGCGTTTCGCACCGCTTCCTCACGCTGCTGCATGTCGATCTGCGCGAAGAGATCGGTTTCGTCCGCGGGCTCCAGGACAGGGTCGTTGGTGTCGAGGAAATCGAGCCGATCGCGACGCAGGATGTCGATGCGCCGGTTGCGGGCGATGCGGTAGAGCCAGGTCGCTACGGAGGATTTCTGGACGTCGAAGAGCGCTGCCTTGCGCCACAGGGTCACCATGGTTTCCTGGGCGATCTCCTCGGCCGTGGTCGGGTCGGTGCCGAGGCGCAGGAGATAGGCGTTGAGGCGTGGCGCGAAGTGGTCGAACAGGCGCGTGAACGCGGCCCGGTCCCGTCGCTCCGCGACGGCGGCCACCAACGCTGCCAACTCATCTTGCGCGATCAAACGACCATCAACTCCGCTGGCCTGCTTGCCTCCGTCCCGGAGGAGCGGGCAGTGCAGGCTGGCACCCTGCCGGAATCTCCGGCGCTGGATTGGCCTTTCAGCGCTAACCCACCGCCGCACTGTGGCACGGCCCTTCGCCAAACGGAACCGTCGATTGTGCCAGGATAAAGGCCGAAGCCGTGCACCGCGTCGTCGAGAAGCTGCGATCTTGCGCGATTGTGAAACGGCGTGGCCGTTTGGTCGCGCTTAACGGACGGTGTGGTGTCCTTTAAGGGTCGGGTTCCTATAAGGCTCGCGTCATGATTCTTACCTCGCTTCGCCGCTCCGGCCTCCTTTGCACCGCTGCCCTCGCGGCCGTTCTAGCGATCGCGCCAGGCGCTCTCGCGCAGCAGACGCAGCCCCGGCCCGCAACCGGAGCCTCGCCCGCTCAGCCGGCCCAATCCAGGCCGGCGGCGGGCACGACGCAGTCCCGGCCGGCCGCGCCGTCCGCGGCCCAGCCCGCACAGCCCCGAGCCGGCACCGCCGCGGCACCGCAAGCCACCCCTTCCCGGTCGGGCACGAGCGCTGCGCCGCAAGCCACCTCCCCCCGGTCCGGCGGAGCAGCGCCCGCGGCCACCGCCGGCAGCCCGGCGCGGCCGCAAGGGGCACAAGCCCCCGCCACTGGAGCGCGGCCTGCGGCGGGTGGAGCCGCAGCGGGAGCGGCCGCCGGTGCTGCCGGTGCCGCAGCGGCGAGCCCGCTCGGCGGCCAGGCCACGAAGGTGGCCGAGCACGGCGACTGGGCGGTCTACACGGCCCAGGCCGGACGCTCGAAGATCTGCTACGCCCTCGCCCAGCCCAAGGACCGGCTGCCCAAGACCGTGAACCGGGATCCGGCCTACCTCTTCGTGTCCTTCCGCCCTACGGAGAACGTCAGGAACGAGATCGCCCTCGTGATGGGTTTCCCGACCAAGGAGGACGGCCCCGCCGAGGCCGTGATCGGCTCGACCAATTATGCGCTTCTCACCAAGGAGGCGAATGCCTGGCTGAAGAACCCGGCCGAGGAGAGCCAGGCCATCGCCACCATGAGCCGGGGCCAGAACCTGCTCGTGAAGGTCCAGTCCCGCCGCGGCACCGCGCTCACGGACCGCTATTCGCTCGCGGGCTTCGCCCCGGCCCTGGAGCGCGCCCGCAAGGAATGCCCGTAGGGCGACGCCCGTCCCGGGCCCGAGCCCCGATATTCGGCGCAGTTTTCGCCCCGAGGCTCTCACGTTTTCGGCCCATTCATCCTATATGAAGGGTCGCTCCCGAGATCGATGAGGCTTTTTCCATGGCGACGGTGCTCGACATCGCCAAGCACAATCCGCATGCGGCTCCGCTTGCCGTCACCGATGCCGCGCGCATGGCCGGCATCGAGAAGACGGCCGAACTGCAGGCCGTGACCGGAGCCAGCCCGGCGCAGCCCTCCCTCGTCGGCCTCACCCGGGACGAGCTCAAGGACCGCCTCGCCGCCATCGGGGTCGCCGACCGCGACCTGAAGATGCGGGTCGCCCAGCTCTGGCACTGGATCTATCTGCGCGGGGCGCGCTCCTTCGACGAGATGACCAATGTGGGCAAGGGCCTGCGGCAGGCGTTGGTCCAAGCCTATACCCTCGACCGGCCCGAGGTGATGTCCGAGCAGGTCTCGAAGGACGGCACCCGCAAATGGCTCATCCGCATGCCCTCCACGGGGCCGCTCGACAAGGGCGCGGAAATCGAGTGCGTCTACATCCCCGAGGTCGACCGCGGCACCTTGTGCGTCTCAAGCCAGGTGGGCTGCACGCTCACCTGCTCGTTCTGCCATACGGGCACGCAGCGTCTCGTCCGCAACCTCACCTCGGCCGAGATCGTGGCCCAGCTCGTGGTTGCCCGCGACCGCATCGGCGACTGGCTCGGCCACACCCCGCCGGACGGCGCCTTCGTGCCCACCGACGGAGGGCGCTTCATCTCGAACATCGTGTTCATGGGGATGGGCGAGCCCCTCTACAATCCCGACAACGTGATCGCCGCCATCGGCGTGCTCTCCGACAACGAGGGCTTAGGGCTCTCGCGCCGGCGCATCACGGTCTCGACCTCCGGCGTGGTGCCGCAGATGGAGCGCCTCGGCTCGCAAGCCAACACCATGCTGGCGATCTCGCTCCACGCGGTGCGGGACGAACTGCGCGACGTGCTGGTGCCCTTGAACCGCAAGTACCCGATCAAGGATCTCCTCGACGCCTGCCGGGCCTATCCCGGCCTGTCCAATGCGCGGCGCATCACCTTCGAATACGTGATGCTCAAGGGCGTGAACGATTCGGACGCCGATGCGCGCGAGCTCGTGCGGCTCCTCAAGGGCATTCCGGCGAAGATCAATCTGATTCCGTTCAATCCCTGGCCCGGCTCCAAATACGAGTGCTCGGATTGGGAGCGCATCGAGCGGTTCTCCGAGATCGTGTTCCGTGCCGGCTATGCGAGCCCCGTGCGCACGCCGCGCGGCCGGGACATCCTCGCGGCTTGCGGTCAGCTGAAAAGCGAGACCGAGAAGCTGCGCGCCCGCGCCCGCATGATGCTGGAGAGCGGCATCGGGGCGGAAGGCATGTACGCCCTCGGCGACGCCGAGGCGTAACGGTCCTCGCTCGCAACGGAGCCGTCGTGAGGCTGATCGGCCGCCTGTTCCTGATCGCGCTGGTGCTGCCGCTTGCGATCGCGACCGGCACCTTCGCGCTCTTGGTCGTGGCCGTGATCGATCCTGTGATGGCGCCCTTCACGGGAGCGCTCGTCCAGGCCGGCTTCTACGCCTTCGTCGATGCGGCATTCGCGATCGCCGACCCGCACGCCCCCTGGGATGCGGCGGCGAGCGGGTTCGGGCGCCTGGCCTTCGCCCTTCTCGTCCTGCCGCCCGCCTTCGTGGCGCTCACCGCCGAAGTGGTCGGCGCGCGAAGCCTTCTGTGGCATGTGGGCGGAACGGGGCTTTTGACGGGCGCCGTGCCGTGGCTCCTGCGCTCCGCCGCCCGGGCGCCGACGCCGGACGAAACGCACATCACCCTCGTGCTGGTGCTCGTGGGCGCAGTGGCGGGCTTCGTCTACTGGCTTCTCGCGGGCCAATGGGCCGGGCGACCGCGGCCCGTGCAGGCGATCGCCGTGCGGGGCGCTAACGGCTCGCGGTGAGGATTTTCACCGCAAAGGCGCCGAAGAGCCCCGCGAAGGAGTAGTCGATCGCGCGCATCACCCGGGGCCGGCTCTTCAGGAGCGCCACCACCCGTTCGGCGCCCAGAATGAGCAGCGCCGCCATGGGGGCCGTGAAGGCCACGAAGTAGAAGCCGAGGAAGACGAGCTTTTCCGCCGCATGCGGATCGCCGGCCTGCACGAATTGCGGCAGGAAGGTCACGAAGAACAGCACGATCTTCGGGTTCGTGAGGTTGATCCCGAGCCCCATCAGGAAGGTGCGGCGAAACGAGACCGCGCCGCGCGCCTCGGCTTTCAGGTTGAGCGCCGAGCCGTTGCGCACGGCGTCCACCGCAAGCCACAACAGGTAGAGCGCGCCGACGACCTTCAGCACCGTGAAAGCGGTTGCCGATGCGGCCAGCAGCGCGGACAGGCCCACGGCCGCGAGCAGGGTGTGGACGCAGCACCCCGCCATGGCGCCCAGCATGGAGGCCATTCCGGCCCGGCGGCCCCCGGCCATGGTTTTCGCCAGGAACAGGCTCATGTCAGGCCCGGGCGTGATGAACAGCACGAAGCAGGCGAGCGAATAGGTCAGGAGCACGCTCAGATCGGGCAGGAACGTCATGAGGCAACCTTGAGGCAGATGGGGCGCAAGATTGCCTCAAGCGCCGGGCCGGCGCCACCCGAAAGCGGGGCCTAGAGACCCGCGCTCTTCGCCGCGCCGAGGATCACGCCGGGCTTGGTGCGTTCCGCGGTCTGGAGCAGGACCACGTAACCATCGCCGTCGGCTTGGGCTGTGGGAAGCGGGACCTCGAAACGAGCCTGCCCCCCGCGCCACTCGCCGATGCGCACGAAGCCGCGCACCACATTGGCATAGGTGACGGTGCGCCCGCCGTTCTCGCCGCGGTTAATCGTGACGGTCTCGGTCTTGCGCACGGGCAGAACCCACACACCCGCTGGCGCCTGCTGCTCGGCCGCGCCGCTGATCTCGATCGCCACCGTGCCGTTCTGCTCCTTGGCGACGACCAGGACCGGCAGGGTCGCGGCTTCCGTAACCGTGCGCTCCACGGCCGCCTTGTCGGAGCCGACCGAGGGCTTGGTGCCGTTCACCACCACCTGGGGCGTGTAGACCTGCCGGTCGCCGCGCAGATGGGCGTAAGCCCGCTGGCGGGCCGTGAAGCCCGGCTGGGCGAGGGTGTCCTTCCAGCCGAGGTAATCCCAGTAATCGACCGGCAGGGTGAGGGCGATGACGCCCGGCCGCTTGGAGAGGTCGACGACCAGCGCGTCCGCGGGCGGGCACGACGAGCAGCCCTGGCTCGTGAAGAGCTCCACCACCCTCTGGGCCGTGTCCTCCTGAGCGCTGCTGCTCGGAACGGCGGCCGCGAGGACCAGCACGGCAGCGAGGAAGGCGGTCTTCAGTGGCGAGGTCATGATTGATGAAACCACCGAACCCCCTTCACGGCAAACTCACGTTGGCTTGAACGCGCACCGAACGGGGTGGGTTGCCCTCATGTGAAATAAGGCCGGGAGGGGCAGTCTCAATGCCGCGTCCCGGCCTTAAGCTGACGGCACCCGCCAGCGGCACGCCCGATTGGAGCGGTCTCCATGCTGCATGGATGCCTCAGGCCGACGGCACCCGCCAGCGGCGGTGCATCCACAGCCATTGCTCCGGGTGCTCGTTCACCCACCCCTCCACGACCGAGGTCATGGCCTGCATGGCGCCCTGCACGTTGACCGCCCCGTCGGGATCGCGCGGGAGGTCGAGGCGCGGGGTGAGCTGCAGGCGGAAGCGGTGATCGGGGAGCCGGATCACCCGCACCCCATGGACCGGGCACTCGAAATGCCGGGCGAACTTGCCGAGCAAGGGGTTCACCAGAGCGGGTCGCCCCTTGAACTGCACCAGCACGCCGCGGGTGAAGTGCTGGTCGATGAGCATGCCGAGATGCCCGCCGCGCTCCAGCACCCCCTGCATCGCGAAAGCCGCGCCGCTGCGGGCCGCTTCGAGGTTGCCCATGGTCTGGCTGCGCACATCCTGGATGATGCGGGCCACGGCCTGGTCGTTCGGCGCACGGAAGACGGCGGTTGCGTTGAGGCCGAACCGGGCCGCGCAGATCGCGGGGAGCTCCCAATTGGCGAGGTGAGCCGAGAAGATGAGGCCCGGCTGGTCGTCGTCCCTCAGCGCCACGAAATCATCGACGCCATCGACCTCGATCCGGCCGGCGTCCGGCCGCTCGGGGTCGAAATCGAACAGGGTGCCGAGATGGGGGTATTCCCCGGCGGTTCGGCCGAGGTTCTCCCAGGCTTTGAGGGCGATCGCCCGCAAATCCGCCTCGCCGCGCTCGGGATAGGCAGCCTTGAGATTCGCCATCGTGGTGCGATGAACGGGCAGGAGCGGACCGACGCGACGCGCCAGCGCGCCGCCGAAATCGCTCGCGCGCTCGGGGCCGAGGCTTCGTCCCAGGGCAAACAGGGCCTGCACGAGCCCGCCCATGCCGGTCTCGGCGATGCGGGCGGCATACCGCCGTGTGATGAGGAGGGGGCGCTTCACAGAGGGTCCGGAGGAGCTCAAGGGCTCCGAAGATCGTCAATCCCGCCTCATGTTCGGGGGGCGAGCCGGCCGTCAAGGGAGAAAACCCGTCTTTTGCGCCCGACCCGGCCAAGCCCGAGCCGAATCCTTGCCGGTGTGGTTCCAGGACCGCTACCGGGCGGGTGGCCCTAGAAGCTTACGATGACCCTGCCGAAAACTTGGCGTTACTCGCGGCCCTAGAAGCTCACGATGATCTTGCCGAAGACCTGACGGGATTCGAGGCGGGCCAGCCCCTCCTGGAAGGCGTCGAGGGGGTAGACCGTATCGATCACGGGTTTCATGCCCCCCGCCATCTTGGCGAGGGACTGGGCGATGTTCTCCATCCGGCAGCCGAAGGAGCCGAAGATCCGGTATTGCTGCTGGAAGAGCTGCATCAGGTTCATGGTGGTCGAAACCCCGCTCGTGGAGCCGCAGGTCACGAGGCGGCCGCCGCGCTTGAGGCAGAGCAGCGAGCCGTTCCAGGTATCCGCCCCCACATGCTCGAACACCACGTCGACCCCCTTGCGCTTGGTGAGGCGCCGAACCTCGCCCTCGAAGCGCTCGGTCCGGTAGTTGACCACGTGATCGGCGCCGAGGGCCTTCGCCTTTTCGCCCTTCTCGTCGTCGCCGACGGTGGTGAACACCTCGCACTGAAGAGCCTTCGCCATCTTGATCGCGGCGGTGCCGATGCCCGAGCCGCCGGCATGGACGAGGATCGATTCGCCGGGCTCGAGTTTCGCGTTGTCGAAGAGCATGTGCTGCACGGTGCCGAAGCCGATGGGCGCACAGGCGGCCTCCTCATGCGACACGCCCGCCGGCACCGGGATCACCAGGCGCTCGGGCCGGTTCACCAGCTCGCGGGCGAAACCGTCCACGTGGAAGCCCATGATGCCGGCGACGTTCTCGCACAGGTTATCGCGGCCCTCGCGGCAGGCCCGGCAATGGCCGCAGGTTTCGGCGCCGTACAGGGTCACGGGGTCGCCCGCCTTGAAGCGGGTCACGCCCTCGCCGACCGCCGCGACCTCGCCGGCCGCCTCGACGCCGACGGCCTGGGGCAGCTTGCGCTTGGCGAAGGCCATGCCGCGAAAACCCCACAGATCCAGATAGTTGAGGCCGATGGCGCGGACCCGCACCTGCACCTCGCCGGGCCCGGGAGCCGGGGGCGGCTCGACCTCGGTGATGCGCAGGTCGCGGTCGCCGAACAGCTGGAGGGAGCGCATGGGTCAATCCTTCGGGCGGCGCTGCACGGCGTTGCACGCTGTTCAACGCGGCCACAGGGGCCGGGAGGGGATCAGTCGTAGCGGAGGAAGGTGTGGCGCACCCAGCCCACGGTGTTGCCGTACTTCACCCGGCACCAGGCCTGACCGCTCGGGGTGTCGTCCGTGCAGCCAAAGCCCCGCAATTTCCGTGCGTTAGGCGGAATCTGGCCGATGGAGGGCGCGTCCGCGTCCGGCCGCTCGCGCATGTTGAGGAAGTCGCCGCGGTTCACACCCACGACCCGATAGGTTTCGGGCGCCGCTTGAACGGCGGTGTGCGAAAAGGTGGACACAAGAACGAAGAGCGCGAGGAAACGGGTCACGGGCATCTCGGGGTCAGCGATGCACGCCGATCATCGCGGTCAAGCCGCCGTCGACCGGCAGAACGGCTCCGGTGATATACGCCGCCGGCTCGCTCATCAGGAAGGCCACGAGCCCCGCGATCTCCTGCGGCTTGGCGAAGCGGCCAAGCGGAATCTGCTTTTCCATGCCCTCGCGGTAGGCCGCGTAAGGCGCCATCATGTCGGTGTCGATGAAGCCCGGCGCGATCGTGTTCACGGTCACGCCGCGCTTGGCGGTTTCTATGGCGAGCGTGCGGCAATAGGCGATGAGCGCCCCCTTGGAGGCCGCGTAAGCCGCGTTGCCCGGGTTGCCCTGGAGCGCGGCCACCGAGCCGATGGCGACGATGCGGCCGGCGCGGGCGCGGATCATGCCGCGCATGACGCTTTTCGCGATCCGCGTCAGGGACCAGAAGTTCACCTGCATGGCGGCCTCGGCCCGGTCCTGGGCCATCACCGCGGCGAGCGCGTCGTAAGGCTGGCCCGCGTTGTGGACGAGACCGAAGAACGCCTCGCCCTCGATCGCCTCGCAGAACGCTTCCAGCGCCGCCTTGTCGGCGAGGTCGAGGGGTCGCGCGGTCACACGGCGCTCAGGGTAGGCGCCCATGATCTCGGCCGCGAGCGCCTCGGCGGCGTCGCCCGACGAGCGGTAGGTGAAGTCGACGTCGTGCCCGGTTTCGACCAGCGCCCGCACGATGGCGGCGCCGACGCCTTTGGCACCGCCGGTGACCAGAACGCGCTTCGCGGTCATGGAGGCGGGGCTCACTTCGGTTCCGCGGCGAGCACGAGGCAGGTGTTCTGGCCGCCGAAGCCGAAGGAGTTGGACAGGATGCGGGTGACGCCTGCGTCGCGGGCCACGTTCGGCACCACGTCGAGGGGGATCGCCGGATCGGGCACCGCGTAGTTGATCGTCGGCGGAATGCGCCCGTTCTGGATCGTGAGGAGCGACACGACCGCTTCGACGGCGCCGGCCGCCGAGAGGGTGTGGCCCAGCATCGACTTGTTGGACGAGATCGGCACGCCCGCCATGCGCTCGCCGAACACGGCCATGCAGCCCATGGATTCCATCTTGTCGTTCTCGGGCGTGCCGGTCCCGTGAGCGTTCACGGCGTCGATGTCGTCGGGCTCGAGATCGGCGTCGCTGAGCGCATCGCGAATGGCCGCAATGATCGGCGCGCCGTCCGGGCTCGTGCGGGTGCGGTGGAAGCCGTCGCCCCGTTCGCCGCAGCCCAGCACATAGCCCAGGATCGTGGCGCCGCGGGCGCGGGCGCTCTCGGCGTTTTCGAGCACGAGGGCCGCGCCGCCCTCGCCCATCACGAAGCCGTCGCGGTTCTTCGAGAAGGGCTTGGAGGCCTTCGAGGGATCCTCGTTCTGGGTCGAGAGAGCGGAGAGCAGCGAGAAGCGCACGAGGGATTCCGGATTCACCGAACCGTCCGTGCCGATGCAGAGCGCCGCGTCCGTTTCCCCGCGCCGGATCGCCTCGACGCCGAGCTGGATCGCGGTCGCCCCCGACGAGCAGGCCGTGGAGAGCGAAATCGGCGAGCCTTGCGTGCCGAAGCGGTCGGCCACCCGGTCCGCGACGGTGCCGAAGAGGAACAGGTCGTGCCATTCCTTGAAGCGGCCGGTGCCGGCGCCCTTCAGGAGATCGGCGTAGGTGACGTTCTCGCCGTTGCTGCCCGAGGCCCCGGCCAGGGCCTCGCGCTGGGGCCATTCCATCTCGACCGGGGGCACCGCGATGAAGAGCGCGCCCGGGAAATGGCCCTTTGAGCCGATGCCCGATTGGGTGATCGCCTCTTCGGCGGCGAACATGGCAAGGCGCTCGGACAGGAGCGGCGCCACGAGCGGATCGACGTCGATGCTGTCGATGGTGCCCGCGATGGTCGTGCGCAGGCCCTCGACCGGGAAGCGGCTGATCCGGCGGATGCCCGAACGGCCGGCCGTGAGGGCTGCCCAGGTATCCTCGCGGCCCTGGCCCACGGAGGTGAACACCCCCACGCCGGTGACGGCGACGAGGGGCCGTCCTTGCTTGTCGCGCGTTGCGCTCATCGTTCTCTCCTGCAGCCCCACGCTGTGGCATGGGCCCTCGGGCTGTGCCAGCCCTTCCGTCGCCGCAGGGCGTTCGAGGGTCGGGGGCGCCCGTAGCCCCGCGCTAGCGAAGCGCGGTCAGGCGTACGGCGCCCTCGCCCCGGCGGTGGCCGATCGAGGTGGCGACCGCCTCTCCGGCTTCTCCGCGCCCAACCAGCGCGGCCGCAAGCGCCACGCTGATGGGGGCCTGAGCCTCCATGGTGTGCCCGACCACGTCTCCCGTGACGGTCACGCTGGCACCGGGAGCGAGAGCCCGCAAGGCCTCCTGCTCCTCGTCCGTGATCCCCTTCACGCCGGTGGCGCCCGAGACGACGATCGCCTCGGCGCCCACGCCGAGTTCGCTCCAGAAGCCGCGGAGCGCATCCGCGACGTCACCGGGATTGCGGCGGGTGCGCGTCGTGGCAACGCCGGAGATGGCCGCCATCGGCGTCGCGCCGCGGCTCTCGGCGTGCTCGCGCGCTTCGAGCACGAAGAAGCAGGCACCGCTCCCGAGGATGAGGCCGCCGCCTGCGGCCGGGCGCTCGAAGACCGGCCGGTACGGCGCCTTCCAGAGATAGCCGCCCATTTCGTAGACGAGGAGCACGTCCGCGCGCTCGGCGTTGTAGGCGCCGCCGACCAGCATGATGTCGTTCTGGCCCGACGCGATGCGCGCCTGGGCGATGCGGATGGCGTCGATGCCGCTCTGCTCCTCGCCCATGAAGGTGCGCGAGGCGCCCGTGATGCCGTGGACGATGGAGATGTTGCCGGCGAGCAGGTTCGAGAGCTGGGCCAGGAAGAGCGTCGGGCGCAGATCGCTCATCAGGCGCTCGTTGAGATAGGCCCCGCGGTCCCCGGCGCTCTGCAGCCCGGTGAGGATCGCGCTGTCGGCCGCGTAGTCGCGTTCGCCGCCGCCCGCCGACACGATGAGATGCATGCGGGCCTTGAGATCCGCATCCCCCTTGGCGCCGGCGGCGTCGAGCGCCAGGCCGGCCGCATAGGTGCCGAGCCGCTGCCAGGCCTCCATCTGCCGCTGATCGGCCTTCTTGGGGATCTGCCGGTCGAAGTCGAGGGAGACCACCGGATGGACCGGGAACGGTGCGAAGGTTTCGAGATTCGTCTGCGGCGGGGTGCCGTCGGCGAGCGCCTGGAGATGGGCCTCGATGCCCTCGCCGGCGCAGGAGACGACGCCGATCCCGGTGATCACGACCTCACGCATGGGGAGCTCCCGCGTTCAGAGGGGCGTTCCGGACGATGATGACCTCACGCATGGGCGGCTCCCTCGTCCAGACGAGCGTTCCGGACGATCACGACCTCACGCATGGCGGAGAGATCCTTTCGAGGCATCAGGCCGCCTCGGCCAGGAGGCCGATCTGCCGGGCGCGCTCGCGCATGGGGGCATCGAGGCCCTCCGGGAAGGGCATGGTGCGAAAGCGCAGCTCCGCATCGGCGATCGGCTTGCCGTCCACGGCGATCCGCGCCTTGGTGGCCACATAGCCCGAGCCTTCGTGCTCCAGGCTCGCGGTGATCGCGAGTTCGGCCCCGGGCCCCACGAAGGTGCGAAACCGCGCCTTGTCGACCCCCATGAGGAAGGGCATGTGCGAGAAATCCATGAGGCCCAGCACGAGATAGCCCGAGGCCTGGGCCATGGTCTCGGTGAGGAGGACGCCTGGCACCAGGGGATGGCCGGGAAAGTGGCCCTCGAAAACGGGGCTGGCGGACGGCACGGTGGCGCGCGCCTCGATCCGCCGGGCCTCGCGGTCGAAGGAGACGACCCGGTCGATCATCTCGAAATATTCGAGGCGCATGGGCGTGCTTCAGCTTTGTGCCTTGGCGGCGGCTACGAGATCGTCACGCCTTCTTGGCGGCCACGAGGTCGTCGATGCGGGCCACGAGGTTCTTCATCACGAAGTACTCCTCGGCCGGCGCCTTGCCCTCGTTCACCTCCTGGGTCCACTGCTCCAGGGGCAGCTTGATCCCGAAGGCCTTGTCGATGGCAAAGGCGATGTCGAGGAACGCGAGGGAGTCGATGCCCAGGTCGTCGATGGCGTGGCTCTCCGGCGTGATCTGCTCACGCGGGATATCGGCGGTCTCGGCGATGATGCCGGCGACCCGGTCGAACGTGGAGGACATGCCCGTCGCTCTCCTGAAGTTTGATGACCCATGGGGCGGCGCCTGCCGGGTCGAGAACCCTGGCCCTGTCCGTCTCCGCTGGGGGAAGTCCGCTAAAGCGCACCCCCTTACACGAGGGGGTTCCCGGTGTCATCCCCGGGAACAAGCTCCCTCTCCCCGCAGGCGGGGAGAGGGTTGGGGTGAGGGGCCGGTCGGAAAGGCTCGACCTCTCCCCGCCTGCGGGGAGAGGCGTTTGAGCCGTTACGCCGCGAGCTGGCGCAGGACGTAGTGGAGGATGCCGCCGTTGCGGAAGTACTCCAGCTCGTCCAGCGTATCGATCCGGCAGATCAGCGGCACGCGCTGAACCGTCCCGTCCGCCGACTTGATCTCGGCCTCCAGGCGCTGGCGGGGCTTCAGATCCCCGGCAAGGCCCGGGATCGTGACGGTCTCGTCGCCCTTGAGCCCCAGCGACTGCCAGGAGGTCTCGCCCTCGAACACGAGCGGGACCACACCCATGCCGACGAGGTTCGAGCGGTGGATGCGCTCGAAGGACTCGGCCACCACGGCGCGGACGCCGAGGAGGTTCGTGCCCTTCGCGGCCCAGTCGCGCGACGAGCCGGTGCCGTATTCCTTGCCCGCGAAGATCACGAGCGGCACACCCTCCGCCTGGTAGCGCATGGCGGCGTCGTAGATGAACATCCGCTCGCCGGAGGGCTGATGGATCGTGAAGCCGCCCTCGACCGCGTTGCCGCTCTCGTCCTTCACCATCTGGTTCTTGATGCGGATGTTGGCGAAGGTGCCCCGCATCATGATCTCGTGGTTGCCGCGGCGCGTGCCGTACTGGTTGAAGTCGCGCGGCGCGACCTGGCGCTCCTGCAGGTAGGCACCGGCCGGCGAAGCCGCCCGGATGTTGCCCGCAGGCGAGATGTGGTCCGTCGTGATGGAATCGAGGAAGAGGCCGAGGATGCGGGCGTTCTCGATGTTCGTGACGGGCTTCGGCTCCTTCTCCATGCCCTCGAAGTAGGGCGGGTTCTGCACGTAGGTGGAGCCCATGTCCCACTCGAAGGTGAGGCCGCCGGTGACCTCGACGCCGCGCCAGCGCTCGTCGCCCGTGAACACGTCGGCATAGCGCGAGCCGAAGAGCTCGCTCGTCACCGTCTGATCGATCAGGTCCTGGATCTCGGAGGACGAGGGCCAGATGTCCTTGAGGTACACGGGCTGCCCGTCGGAACCTGTGCCGAGCGGGTCGTTGGCGAGGTCGATCAGCATCGAGCCCGCGAGCGCATAGGCCACCACGAGGGGCGGGGAGGCGAGGTAGTTCGCCCGCACGTCCGGGTTCACGCGGCCCTCGAAGTTGCGGTTGCCGGAGAGCACCGAGCAGACCACGAGGTCGTTGTCGTTGACGGCCTTCGAGACCTCCGGGATCAGCGGACCGGAATTGCCGATGCAGGAGCCGCAGCCGAAGCCCACGAGGTTGAAGCCGAGCGCGTCGAGGTCCGTCTGGAGGCCGGACTTCTCGAAATACTCCGCGACCACCTGAGATCCCGGCGCCGTCGAGGTCTTCACCCAGGGCTTCGGCTTCAGGCCCCGGCGGTTGGCGTTGCGGGCCAGCAGCGCCGCGCCGATCATCACGCTCGGGTTCGAGGTGTTGGTGCACGAGGTGATGGCGGCCAGCACCACGTCCCCGTGGCCGAGGTCGTAATTGGTGCCTTCCACCTTATGGCGCTGGCCGAGCTCGGCGGCCTTGCGGAACTCCGTGTCCATGGCCTTGGTGAAGGCCTGCTTGGCGTCGTCCAGCAGCACCCGGTCCTGGGGACGCTTCGGGCCGGCGAGCGAGGGGCGCACGTCGTTGAGATCGAGCTCCAGGGTGTCGGTGAACACCGGATCGGGGGTCTCGACCGCGCGCCACATCCCTTGAGCCTTGGCATAGGCTTCGACGAGCGCGATGCGCTCCGGCGTGCGGCTCGTCATGCGCATGTACTGCAGGGTCTTCTCGTCGATGGGGAAGTAGCCGCAGGTGGCGCCGTATTCCGGGGCCATGTTGCCGATCGTGGCGCGGTCGGCCACGGGCATGTCGTTGAGGCCGGGACCGTAGAACTCCACGAACTTGCCGACCACGCCCTTCTTGCGCAGCATCTGGGTGACGGTGAGCACGAGGTCGGTGGCGGTGACGCCTTCCCGCAAGCGGCCGTTGAGCTTGAAGCCGATCACCTCGGGGATGAGCATCGACACGGGCTGGCCGAGCATCGCGGCCTCGGCCTCGATGCCGCCGACGCCCCAGCCCAGAACCGCGAGGCCGTTCACCATGGTGGTGTGCGAATCGGTGCCCACCAGCGTGTCGGGATAGGCGACCTCGGTGCCGTCCGCCTCGTTGCGGCGCGACCACACGGTCTGGGAGAGGAATTCCAGGTTTACCTGGTGGCAGATGCCGGTGCCGGGGGGCACCACGGAGAAGTTGGCGAACGCGGTCTGGCCCCACTTGAGGAAGCGGTAGCGCTCCATGTTGCGCTGGTATTCGAGCTCCACGTTCTGGGACAGCGCCAGCGGGGTGCCGAACTCGTCCGTCACGAAGGAGTGGTCGATCACGAGATCGACGGGCACCTGCGGGTTGATCCGGCGCGGATCGCCGCCGAGATTCTTCATGGCGTCGCGCATGGCGGCGAGGTCCACCACCGCGGGCACGCCGGTGAAGTCCTGCATGAGCACACGGGCGGGGCGATAGGCGATTTCCTTCTCGGCCTTGCCGCGGTTGTCGAGCCAGGCCGCCATGGCTTCGATGTCGGCCTTGGTGACCGTGCGGCCGTCCTCGAAGCGCAGCAGGTTCTCAAGCAGCACCTTCATGGAGAAGGGGAGCTGGGAAGCGCCCTTGAGGCCATTCTTCTCGGCCTCGACGAGGGAATAGTAGGTGTATTCCTTGGCTCCGACCTGGAGGGTCTGGCGAGCGTTGAAGCTATTGGGATGCGTCACGGATTTCTCCTCGCGAGCGGTTTCAAACGAACGGTTGTTCGGCCGAATGCGCGATCAGCGCGCGCCGCTCCGGGGGCGCCCGGATGGGAGATGGAGCGCGCGAGGCGGATTGGACGCCTTGGCGCGCGGCGCAGCCGGGGGTGCTATAGATCATTTCCACCGGCCCCGCTACAGGTTTGGAACAGTTCTGAGGTGCGTCGAAAGCAGGGGGATGGGGGTGCGGCTTGAGGTGAAGGATCTGGCCTGCCGCCGCTCCGGCCGCCTCATCTTTTCAGGCCTGTCCTTCGCCCTCACGCAGGGTGAAGCGCTGGTGGTCACGGGGCGCAACGGCGCCGGCAAATCCACGCTCCTCGCGCTCCTTGCGGGGCGCCTGCAGCCGGAGACCGGGACGGTCCGGGCGGAGGGCATCGGCGAGGCCACCCTCGCGGAGCGCCTCCATTGGGTCGGGCACCGGGATGCGCTGAAATCCGCGCTCACCGCGGAGGAAAACCTCGCCTTCGCGCAGCATCTCTTAGGCGAGCCAGCCCTCGGCCCCCGCGACGCGCTCGAAGCCGTGGGCCTGGCGCATGCCGCGCCGCTTCCCGTCGCCTATCTCTCGGCCGGCCAGCGCCGCCGCGTGGCGCTCGCCCGCCTGCTTGTCGCCCGCCGCCCGTTGTGGCTCCTCGACGAGCCCACCTCGGCCCTCGATAAGGCCTCGCAGGCAACGCTGCTCCGCCTCATGAACGAGCACCTCGCCGGCGGCGGGCTCCTCATCGCGGCGACCCACCAGGCGCTCGGGATCGACGGGGCGCGGGAGGTGAGGATCGAGCGCACCCCCTCTCCCCGCGAGCGGGGAGAGGGCTGGGGTGAGGGGGAGCCTCAGGACGGAGCTCGATCGGAGAGCCCCCCTCACCCGGTCGCGCCTGACGGCGCGCTCGACCTCTCCCCGCGGGCGGGGAGAGGGGATGGTCGCGCCTGATGCGCCCCTTCCTCGCCCTCGTCGCCCGCGACCTGCGCCTCGCCGCCCGCATCGGCGGGTCCGGCGTGCTGGGGCTCGTGTTCTTCCTCATGATCGTGACCCTGGTGCCCTTCGCGCTCGGGCCCGATCTCAACCTTCTCGCCCGCATCGGCCCCGCCATTCTGTGGCTCGCCGCCGTGCTCTCGACGCTCATCGGCCTCGACCGGCTGTTCCAGGGCGACGAGGAGGACGGCTCGCTGGACCTGCTCCGCGCCGCGCCGGCCCCCCTCGAGGTGATCGTGCTCGCCAAGGTCGTGGCCCATTGGATCACCACGGGCCTGCCGCTGGCGCTGGCCGCGCCCCTCTTCGGCCTCCTGGTGGCGCTCACGCCGCAGGCCATGGGCGCCATGGTGGCAACCCTCATCGTCGGCACCCCCGCGCTCACCTTCATCGGCGCCATCGGCGCGGCACTGACGGCCGCGCTCCGGCGCGGGGGGCTGATCCTCGCCATCCTCGTGCTGCCGCTCATGATCCCGACGCTGATCTTCGGGGTTTCGGCCGCGAACGCCGCCATGGGCGGCACCGTGCCCTTCGCGACGCCCTTCCTCATCCTGGCGGCGATTTCGCTCATGACCGCGGTCGTCGGAACCGTGGCTTCGGCGGCAGCGCTGCGCTGGAGCGAATAGGGCGAAGGGCTCGCGCGATCGTTTGATTTGCCTCATTGTCCGAGGCTCCCGCGGTCGCTACATCGGCGCCATCATGTGGCAGCTCGCGAACCCAACCCGTTTCATGGGCTATACCGGCCGGCTCCTGCCGTGGCTCGTGGGAGCGGCCACGGTCACGGTTGCGATCGGCCTCTACAAGGCCTGGTTCGTGGCTCCGGCCGATTACCAGCAGGGCGAAACCGTGCGGATCATGTTCCTGCACGTGCCGGCGGCATGGCTCGCGCTCTTCTTCTATTCCGCCATGGCGGCCTCCGCGATCGGCTCCCTGGTGTGGCGCCACCCCCTCGCCGACGTGTCGCAGAAGGCCGCGGCGCCCATCGGCGCCGCCTTCGCCCTGATCTGCCTCGTCACGGGCTCGCTCTGGGGCAAGCCCATGTGGGGCGCCTATTGGGTGTGGGACGCGCGCCTCACCTCGATGCTCATCCTCTTCCTGCTCTATTGCGGCATCATGGCCCTGTGGCGCACCATCGAGGAGCCGGCGCGGGCCGCTCGGGCGGTGTCGATCCTCACGCTGGTCGGCGCCATCAACGTGCCGATCGTGAAGTTCTCCGTCGATTGGTGGAACACCCTCCACCAGCCCGCTTCCGTGTTCCGGTTCGACGGGCCGACGATCCATCCGTCCATCCTCTACCCCCTCCTCGTGATGGCGCTCGGCGTGACCCTCGTCGGTGTCGCGCTCCACATCGCCGGCATGCGCACCGAGATTCTCCGTCGCCGCGTCCGCACCCTCACGATCCTCGAGGCCGAGCGCCTCGATCCGCAGGCCGCTTGACCATGGGCGATTACACCTTCTTCATCGCCGGTTCCTACGCGATCACGGCGCTCGTGATCGGCGGCCTCATCCTGCGCGCCGTGCTCGACCACCGTGCCCAGGTGCGGGCCCTGGCCGAGCTTGAAGCGCGGGGCATGCGCCGTCGCTCGTCCGCCCGCACCGCTCCCGTGGAGCCCCTGCCGGCCGGACAGGCCGCCCGATGAGCGACGCCCTCACCCCCGCCGAGGCGCCTCCCCGGCGCAGCCGCGTCCTGTTCCTGCTGCCGGGGCTGATCTTCGCGGCGCTGGCGCTGCTCTTCCTCGTGCGCCTGTTCTCGGGCGACCCGTCGCGCATCCCCTCGGCCCTCATCGGACGGCCGGTGCCCCCGTTCCAGCTTGCCCCCCTCGAGGGCCTGCAGGCCAACGGCCGACCGGTCCCGGGCCTCGCGGCCGCGGACCTCAAAGGCCGCATCACGGTCGTGAATGTGTGGGCCTCCTGGTGCGCCCCCTGCCGCCAGGAGCACCCGGCGCTCATGGAACTCGCCAAGGACGGGACCCTCCGTGTGGTCGGCATCAACTACAAGGACAATCCCGAGAACGCCCGCCGCTTCTTGGGCGCCCTGGGCAACCCCTTCGCGGCGGTCGGCGTCGATCCGAACGGGCGCACGGCCATCGATTGGGGCGTCTACGGGGTGCCCGAAACCTTCATCGTCGGCGCCGACGGCACCATCCGCTACAAGCATGTGGGCCCGCTGATCCCGGAAACCCTGCCGCCCTTCCTGGCGGCGTTGCGGGCCGCCCAGACCGGCGGCTGAAGGTCCGCGTCCGCGGGCGCCGCTTGACGGCAGCCCTCTTTCACCTTCCGCTTGAGGCCCCGCTGCTCCGGAACCCCATCCTTTGCGTGCCCTCACCCGCGTTCACGTCTATTGGCGCTCGCTCTGGCCTTCGCTCACCTTTGCCTTGCGGCGCCGCCCCCGCGCCGTGTCGCTCCACGAGGCCACGCAGCAGCTCCTCGCCGAGGCCGAGATCGCGGCGGAGCGCCGGGCAGGTCTGGTCCGCGTTCTCGTCGCCGCCTTGCTTCTGGTGGCGGTGTTCGTGGCCGAGCAGGACATCCCGGATGGCCTGGGCGATGCCGTCATCGATCGCCAGATCGCGTCCGCCAAGGTCACGCTCGCCCTGTTCGGGCTCGTCGGCATCGCGAGCTACTGGATCGCCTCCCGGCGGGCGACGCGCCTCCTGCCGGTGATCACCGCCACCGCCGACGCGGTGCTGATCCTCGGCAACATCGCCTACAATCTCATCGCCTCCGGCATCGCCGGCGGCTTCTTCTCGGCGCTTCCGGTGGCCTGGGTGGTGCCCATCGCCATCGCGGCCAGCGCCATCCATTACCGCCCGCGCCTGCAGGCCTATGTGGCGGCGCTCTACATCGTCGGGATCTCGGCCATCGCCCTTCTGGCGGGAGGCCTGGAAATGGAGCAGCGCCGCAACGCCCTCGCCGAACTCTACCTGCAGTTCGGCCCGCCCCCGAACGTGATCCGCATCCTGATGCTGCTCGCCATGGCCGGCATCCTGATCCTCGTGGCGCGCCAGGGCCGCACGCTCCTGGAGCGGGCCGTGCGCGAGACGACGCTCCGCACCAACCTTACCCGCTACCTGCCTCGCGAGCTTGCGCCGATCCTGTCCGAGGAAGCGCTCGCGGGCCTGCGCTCGGGCCAGCGCCTGAAGGCCGCGCTGCTCTTCGTCGACATCCGCGGCTCATCCGCCCTGGCCGAGGCCATGGATCCGGGGCGGCTCGCGGTGTTCATCTCGTCCTTTCGCCGTCGCGTCATGCGGGCCGCCGAGCAGCATGGGGGCGTGGTCGACAAGTTCATCGGCGACGGCGCGCTGCTCCTCTTCGGCGTGCCGGCCGAAACCGACCAGGATGCCGCCCGCGCGCTCGAATGCGGGCGCACCCTCTTTCGCCTCGTGGAGCGCTGGAACGCCAAACGCGCCTTCAATCCGCCGGTGCAGATCGGGGTCGGCGTCCATTTCGGCGAGGTGTTCTGCGGCGTCGTCGGCACCGACGAGCGGCTCGAATTCACGGTGCTGGGCGAGCCTGTGAACATCGCGGCTCGCATCGAGCAGGCCACGAAAGCGGTCGGCCGCGATTTTCTCGCCTCGCAGGAAGCCGTGGAAGCCGCGGGCGAGTTCGATTCTTGGGAGGAGGTTTCGCGCGAGCCCCTGCGCGGCGTGTCGCGGGAGATGGTGCTGATGGCGCCGAAGCGCGCCTAGGTCCCGCCGTTCAAACCCGCTTCCTCGCGGACCCGAGGGGTCAGGCTTCCGAATCCTTCACTTCGTAGCGCATCAGCAGCGGCGTTTGCGCGAGGGCGAAGGCGATCGTGATCGGCATGATGCCGAACACCTTGAAGCTCACCCAGAAATCCGTGGTCTGCGTGCGCCAGACGATCTCGTTCAAGGCCGCGAGCACGAAGAAGAAGATCGCCCAGCGGAAGGTGAGCTTGCGCCAGCCCTCGTCCGTGAGGTTGAACATCGAGTCCATCACGATGGCGAGGAGCGGCTTGCGGAAGTAGAGACCACCCAAGAGCGTGAGCCCGAACAGGGTGTTCACGATGGTGGGCTTCAGCTTGATGAAGAGCTCGTCCTGGAGAAACAGCGTCAGCCCGCCGAACACCACCACCACGACGCCTGACACAAGCGGCATGATGGGCAATTTGCGCACCAACGCATAATGAATCGCGAGCGAAACCAGGGTCGCGGCGATGAAGATGCCGGTGGCGGTGAAGATCCCGGCGCGTTGGTTGGCCAGAAAGAAGATCCCGAGCGGCCCCAGTTCGAGGGCGAGCTTCAGGAGGGGGTTCAGGCGGTGGGGCTCGGGGCCCGTTTCGACGGCGCTCATGCTGCGTTGTCTAGCCCGGCAATGGCCCGGGCGAAATCCCTCGCCGCGAAGGGCTCAAGATCCTCCACACCCTCGCCGACCCCGATGAAGTGAACGGGCAGGCCGAATTTGGCCGCGAGCGCCACGAGGATGCCACCGCGCGCGGTGCCGTCGAGCTTCGTCATCACGAGACCGGTGACGCCGGCGGCCTTCTGGAACAGCTCAACTTGAGAAACCGCGTTCTGGCCGACGGTGGCGTCGAGGACGAGGAGGGTGGCGTGGGGCGCGCTCTCGTCGAACTTCTTCATCACGCGCACGATCTTTTCCAACTCCGCCATGAGCCCGGCCTTGTTCTGCAGCCGGCCCGCGGTGTCGATGAGGAGCACGTCGGTGCCCTGGTCCTTCGCGGCCTTGAGGGCATCGAAGGCGAGCCCCGCGGCGTCGGCTCCCTGCTCGCGCGAGAGAACCGGGGCGCCCACCCGCTCACCCCAGACCCTCAGCTGGTCGATGGCGGCCGCCCGGAAGGTGTCGCCGGCGGCGAGCATCACGGAGAGGCCCTGGGCGCGGAATTTCTGTGCCAGCTTGCCGATGGTGGTGGTCTTGCCGGCGCCGTTGACCCCGATCATCAGGATCACGAAGGGCTTCTTGGTGCGGTCGACCGCAAGCGGCTTCGCCACGGGCTGGAGCGCCCGTTCGACCTCGCCGGCGAGGATCGCCCGCACCTCATCCGGCGCGATCTCCTTGTTGTAGCGCCCCTCGCCCACCGCCTTGGTGATGCGGGTCGCGGTCTCGATCCCGAGATCCGCCTGGATCAACGCGTCTTCCAGTTCGTCCAGGGTCCCGGCATCGAGGCGCCGCTTGGTGAAGAGGCCCGTGACGCTCTCGGAGAGCGAAGAGGAGGTGCGCTTCATCCCCTCCGTGAGCCGCTGCCACCAGCCCCGCTTTTCCGCGGGAGCGGCAGGTGCGGCCGGAGCCGGCGCTGCGGCAACGGGAGGCAGAACGGCCGCGGCAGGCGCTGGTGCTGCGGCAGCGGGGGGTAGAACGGGCGCAGTGGGCGCTGGTGCTGCAGGGACCAGAGACTGAACCGGCGTGACGGGAACGGGAGCCGCGGGCGAAACGGGTGCGGCGGGCGTCGCAGGCGCGGGCTGAGGCGCTGCCGTCAACCCCACGGGCTCCGGGGTGGCGCGGGGGATCGGCTCGCGGGGACCACCGCCTTCGGGATCGATGCCCTCGACGGGCTGGAGATCGGCGCCGGCCAGTTCCGCCGGCAGCTTGCGCTCGTCCGGCGTGTCGGGCGAGGCCTGCGTGACAGTCGAGGGCGCGGCAGCGAGATCGTCGGCCCCGGTCGCAGGCGGCGAGGGCATGGTCTCGGGGTGGCCGCCGGCCTGCGGGGTCTCGGGCTTCGGCGCCTCGGCTTTGCGGCCGAAGAGGCGGGAGAAGAAGCCGGGCTTGTCGGAGGAGGTCTCAGCCATGAAGGTCTCGTGCGGAGGCACTTGCCTCGGGGTGGCGGCCTGGGCAGCCGCTAGGTTGAGCCTCAGATAGGGCCTCGGATGTCAAAACGCACCCGGCTCGGGGGAAGGGCGCCGCCATGGCCGACGACTGGATCCTCTCCCGCCTCCTCTACCGCGACGCCCTCATGCTCGTGATTGACAAGCCTGCGGGCTTGCCCGTCCATCCGGGGCCGAAAGGCGGCGAAACCCTCGTCCACCACCTCGACGGCTTGCGCTTCGGCCTGCCCCGGCGGCCCGAGGTCGCCCACCGCCTCGACAAGGACACCTCCGGCTGCCTCGTGCTCGGCCGCCACCCGAAGGCGCTCGCCCGCCTCGGCGACCTGTTCAAGCGTGGGGAGGTCGACAAGATCTATTGGGCCGTCGTGGAGGGCGGACCGCGTGAGGAGGAGGGCGAGATCGCGCTCAAGCTCGCGCCGAAATGCCCTGATCGCGGCTGGTGGATGAAGGTGGACCCCGCGGGCCAGAAGGCCCTGACCCGCTGGCGGACGCTCGGCCGCGCAGGGGGCCTGACGCTGTTGGAGCTCAGCCCGATCACCGGCCGCACTCATCAGCTGCGGGTCCATTGCGCGGCCTCGGGCTTCCCGATCCTCGGCGATCCGATCTACGGCACGGCCCCGCGCCAGGGCGGGCCGGGGCTGCACCTGCACGCGCGGTCGATCGCCGTGCCGCTGTACCCGAAGAAGCCCGCCATCCTCGTCGAGGCGCCCGTGCCGGAGCATATGCGGGAGCGGGTGGCGGCCTGTGGGGGTGAAACGGACGCTGTCGGCGGCTCCAACCCACAACCCTCATCCTGAGGAGCTTCGCGTCAGCGAAGCGTCTCGAAGGAGGGCTCCAGTTCGCCCGTGGGTTCTGGAGGATCCTTCGAGACGCGGCTGCGCCGCTCCTCAGGATGAGGCGGTGGGTGGGAGGACCGATGGTGAGACGGCCCTAGGGGCAGGGGTTCCCGTGCAGCTGCTGGACCGCGTCGATGCGCGCCTCCAGCTCCGGCGAGATCGCCACGTCGACCGAGGCGATGTCGGTTTTCAGCTGATCGATCGAGGTCGCGCCGATGATCGTGGAAGTCACGAAGGGGCGGGAATTCACGAAGGCGATGGCCATCTGGGCGGGGTCGAGGCCGAACTCCCGGGCCAGCTCCAGGTATTGCCGGATGGCCGGCTCGGCGCCGGGCGTCTCGTAGCGTTGGCCGCGATTGAACAGGGTCGTCCGGGCGCCGGGCGGGCGGGCGCCGCCGAGATACTTGCCCGTGAGAAAGCCCTGGCCGAGGGGAGAATAGGCCAGCAGCGACACGTCCTCGCGCATCGACACCTCGGCCAGGGCCGTCTCGTAGGTGCGGTTGAGAAGATTGTAGGCGTTCTGGACCGATTGCACCCGCGGCAGACCGCGCGCTTCGCTGTGCTTCAGGAACGTCATGGTGCCCCAGGCGCTCTCGTTCGAGAGGCCCACATGGCGGATCTTGCCCGCCTTCACGAGCTCCTGGAGGATCTCCAGCGTCTCCTCGATGGGGTGCGAGGGGCCGTCCTGGTGCTTGTAGATCGTCGGGTTGGCGCCAAACGCGATGGGCCGGTCGGGCCAGTGGATCTGGTAGAGGTCGATGTAGTCGGTCTGCAGCCGCTTGAGGCTGCCGTCCACGGCCTGATGGATCTGCTCCCGGGAGAGCTCGGCGGGTTTCCCGTCCCGGAACCAGTTCATGTCGGTGCGTCCGACGATCTTGGTCGCCAGGATCACCCGGTCGCGGCTGCCGCGGGACCGAAACCAGGTGCCGATGATCCGCTCGGTGGAGCCTTGGGTCTCGGCCTTCGGCGGGATCGAGTAGAGCTCGGCCGTGTCGAAGAAGTTGATCCCCTGCTCCAGCGCGTAATCCATCTGGGCATGGCCCTCGGCCTCGGTGTTCTGCTGGCCCCAGGTCATGGTGCCAAGGCAGATGAGGCTCACATCGAGATCCGTTCGGCCGAGACGGCGATACTGCATCGGGCAAAGCTCCAGGGTGGCCCGGACGGGCCGCAGGCGGGGATGATAGGCGAGGTGAAGCGCCGGATCAGCGCTTCGGCAGGCGGGCCAGGAAGGTTTCGACGGTGGGCAGGATGCGCTCCACGATCACCTCGACGCCGCGCGCGGTTGGATGGATGCCGTCCGGCAGGTTGAGGCTGCGGTCGCCGACGACCCCGTCCAGGAAGAAGGGGTAGAGCACGACGCCGTGCTTGGCGGCAAGGTCGGGGTAGATCGAGTCAAACTTCCGTGCGTAATCGGCGCCGAGATTGCGCGAGGCCATCATGCCCGCCAGCATGACCGGGATGTTGCGCTCCTTCAGCCTGGTCACGATGGTGTCGATGGCCTGCCGGGGAATGGCGGGATCGAGGCCGCGCAGCATGTCGTTGGCGCCGAGCTCCACGATCACCCCGTCCGTGCCGTCCGGAACCGACCAGTCGAGCCGGTCGAGGCCTGCCGAGGCGGTGTCGCCGGAGACCCCCGCATTGGCGATCTCCACATTGTGACCGCGGGCCCGAAGCGCCCGCTCCAGCACCGCCGGGAACGCGGCCACCTGGGGCAAGTTGTAGCCCGCCACCAGGCTATCCCCCAGAACCACCAGTCGAACCGGCTGTCCCTGAGCCCCCGCCGGGCCCATGTGCGCCAGCGCACCTGCAAGCGCGACAAGACCGGCAAAAAACAGGCTCATGAAAGAGCCGGGTTGGCGCTTCATCCGTAACCTTCCATATGGGGACGAGCGAAAGGCGGCCGCTCTTCGCCGATTTCCACGCCAAGATCGGGTCCGAGACGATGCAGGACAAGGCCAACGCGCCGCAGAACGTCAGCATGACACAGCACAGGACCGCCGTGCCGGACAACGCCATCTCGCTTCAGGACGTCGATCTGAGCCTCGGGCGTGGGGCCGCGCGGGTTCACATTCTGAAGGGCATTTCCCTGGATTTCGCCCGGGGCGAGGCCGTGGGTCTCGTCGGCCCCTCGGGCTCGGGCAAGTCCACGCTCCTCATGACGCTGGCCGGCCTGGAGCGGCCGGATTCCGGCAAGATCATCGTCGACGGCACCGACCTGTCGGGGCTGGACGAGGATGCGCTGGCGCGCTTTCGCGGCCGGCGCATCGGCATCGTGTTCCAGTCCTTCCACCTCATTCCCACCATGACGGCGCTCGAGAACGTGGCGCTTCCCATGGAGCTCGCGGGCTCGGAAGAAGCCTTCGACCGGGCCGAAGCGGAGCTCAAGGCCGTGGGCCTCGGCGCCCGCCTGCACCATTATCCGGCGCAGCTCTCCGGCGGCGAGCAGCAGCGCGTGGCCATCGCCCGTGCGGTCGCTCCGAACCCGGCGATCCTCGTCGCCGACGAGCCCACGGGCAATCTGGACGAGAACACCGGCGAGTCCATCGTCGATCTCCTCTTCGCGCTGAAGCGCGACCGCGGCTCGACCCTCGTGCTCGTCACCCATGATCTCGGCCTCGCGCGCCGCTGCGACCGCATGGTGCGCCTGCGCTCCGGCCGGGTCGAGGCGGATGCAGCCCCGGCTCTGGCTTAAAGGAACAGGCGATGCACGGCACCCTTCCTGCCCGGCCCCGGGCGCCCCGGCCCGACGCCCGGCTTCCCCTCGTTCTGCGTCTGGCCCTGCGCGAGCTGCGCGGGGGCTTGAAGGGCTTCGGGATCTTCCTCGCCTGCATCGCGCTCGGCGTCGCGGCCATCGCCGGCGTCACCTCGATCTCGCGTTCGCTCACGGAGGGCCTCACCCGCGAGGGCCGCAAGATCCTCGGCGGCGACATGGCCTTCTCCCTCATCCACCGGGAGGCGAGCCCGGCCGAGCGCGCCTTCCTGGAGGGCCGCGGCACGGTCTCGGCCATCGCCTCCATGCGGGCCATGGCCAATGCGGGCGAGAAGGGGTCCGGGCTTGTGGAGCTGAAGGCCGTGGATGGGGCCTATCCCACGGTCGGCACGCTTCAGACGGAGCCGCAGCTCTCCACCGCCGATCTCCTCGCCAACCGCGACGGGGCCTTTGGCGCCGCCGTCGACCCGACCCTGCTGGCGCGCCTCGACCTCAAGATCGGCGAGCGGGTGCGGGTCGGCGAAGCCACCGTGGAACTCAGGGCCAGCCTCGTTTCCGAGCCCGACAAGATCGCGAACGGCGTCGGGTTCGGTCCCCGTCTCATGATCTCCCAGGAGGCCTTACGCGCCACGGGCCTGCTGCAGCCCGGCAGCCTCGTGCGCTGGACGTACCGGCTCCTCCTGCCCCTGGGCAACAGCGATGCGACCCTGGAACAGATCGCGGCGGAAGCCGCCCGCGCCCTGCCGGAGGCCGGCTGGGACATCCGCTCCCGGGTCAATGCCGATCCGCGCTTTGCCCGCAACATCGAGCGCTTCACCCAGTTCCTGACCCTCGTGGGCCTCACCGCCCTCATGGTCGGCGGCGTCGGCGTGGCGAATGCCGTGAAGGGCTTCGTGGACCGCAAGCGCGCCTCGATCGCGACGTTGAAGAGCCTCGGGGCCCCCGGTGGGCAGGTGGTCGCGCTTTATCTCGTGCAGGTTCTGCTCATTGCGGCCGTCGGTATCACCATCGGTCTCGTGGTCGGCGCGGCCCTGCCCTTCGTGATCACGGCGACGCTCGGCCATCTGTTGCCGATTCCGATCGCCCCGACTATCGCGCCGGCGGAACTCGGCGTCGCGCTTCTCTACGGCTTCCTGACGGCCCTCGCCTTCGCGCTGGCGCCGCTCGGCCGCGCCCACGACGTGCAGGTGTCCGGCCTCTTTCGCGATCAGGTCGATCCGGAGCGGCGTTGGCCGCGGCGGCGCTACCTCGTGGCGCTCGTTCTTGCGGTCGCCGCCCTCGTCGGTCTCTCGGTTTCGGCCGCCTACGACCAGCGCATCGCGCTCGTCTTCATCGGCGCCGCGGCGGCCGCCTTTGCGCTCCTGCGCTTCGTCGCCACGGGGATTATGGCGCTGGCGCGCCGCCTGCCCCGCCCCCGCCGGGCGGCGCCTCGCCTCGCGCTCGCCAATCTCCACCGCCCCGGCGCGCTCACGCCCTCGCTCGTGCTCTCGCTCGGCCTCGGCATCACGCTTCTCGTGACGCTGGCCGTCATCGATGCCAATTTCACCCGGCAGCTCACCCAGACGCTTCCCATGAAAGCGCCGAGCTTCTTCTTCCTCGACATCCCGAACGCCCAGGCTCAGGCCTTCGAGGAGCACATCAAGGCGCAGGCGCCCGAAGCCACCGTGGAGCGGGTGCCGATGATGCGGGGACGGCTCGTGTCGCTCCGCGGCGTGCCGGTGGCGCAGATCAAGGCCGACGAGCAGGTGGCCTGGGTTCTCGACGGCGACCGGGGCATCACCTATGCCGCCAAGGTCCCGGAGGGATCGACCCTTGTCGAGGGCGAGTGGTGGCCGGCGGATTACCGCGGCCGGCCCCTGGTGTCCCTCGACGAGCGGCTCCGGGAGGGCCTCGGACTCAAGATCGGCGACGAGATCACCGTCAACGTGCTCGGGCGCAACCTCTCGGCCACCATCGCGAATTTCCGCAAGATCGAGTGGCGTTCGATCGGGATCAACTTCGTGATGGTGTTCTCCCCCAACACCTTCGCGGGCGCGCCCCACACCCATCTCGCCACCGTGGCGCTCCCCGGCGGCTTCGATACGGCCAAGGAGGCCGCGATCCTGCGGGAAACGGCGCGCGCCTATCCGGCGGTCACGAGCGTGCGGGTGAAGGATGCCTTGGAGGCCGTGAACGACGTGGTCTCGCAGCTCATCACGGCGATCCGGGGGGCAAGCTCCATCGCTCTCATCTCCAGCATCCTGGTGCTGGCGGGCGCGCTCGCCGCCGGCCACCGGGCGAGGCTCTACGACGCCGTGGTGCTGAAGACCTTGGGCGCCACCCGGACCCGGCTGCTTACGGCCTACGCCCTCGAATACGGGGCGCTCGGCGCCGCCACTGCGGTCTTCGGGCTCATCGCGGGGTCGCTCGCGGGCTACATGATCGTCGCCCAGGTGATGAACATCCCCTTCGTGCTCGATCTCTCGGGCGCGCTGCTCGCCTCGGTTCTCGCCGTGCTCGTCACCGTGGTGCTCGGCCTTCTGGGCACCTGGCGGATCTTGAGCCAGAAGCCCGCGCCCTATTTACGGAATCTCTAGCCAAGGCTAACGCGCCATCGCACTTGGCAACGACTGGATCGAGGCGTGGAATCTCTATGGAAGGCTTGAGGCTAAACACGGGTAGGTGCCGTTAAATAAAGGAGCGGCATCGTCTCACCTTCGGTTCTTCTTGAGCGCTCACGATTTCCTCATCCAGACCCTCTTGCAGAGCTTGGGGCAAAACCACATATTCGAACGTGACGCCGAGGGTTCGGCGCACGAGGGGCGCGTGATCCCTCGAGGGGAAAGAAACACGCAGAGAGATTCTCAAGGGAACTCCCATGCAACCGTATCAGAACCGCACTTCCGCTTGGGGCCAGACGGTCACCCGGTCACAGGCCGAGGTCGATCAGGGCCTGCGCGCCTTCATGTTGGGCGTCTACAACAACATGGTCATCGGCCTCGCGATCTCGGCGCTCGTCGCGCTGGGCGTGAACATGCTGGCCGTGGCGGACTCGCCTGCCGAGACCGTGGCCCGCCTCGCCGGCGTCAACCTGACCTCGTTCGGCCGCACGCTCTACACGACCCCGCTCATGTGGGTGTTCGCGCTGGCGCCGCTCGCCTTCATCTTCTTCTTCTCGTTCCGCATGGAGCGGATGTCGGCCGCGACGGCGCGCATCACCTTCTTCGCCTTCGCGGCGGCGATGGGCGTGTCGCTCTCGACCCTCCTCATCCGCTACACCGGCGCGAGCGTGGTGCAGGTGTTCTTCATCACCGCCGCTGCCTTCGGCGCGCTGAGCCTCTACGGCTACACCACGAAGAAGAGCCTGTCGGGCATCGGCTCGTTCCTGGTCATGGGCCTGATCGGCCTCATGCTCGCCTCGCTGGTCAACATCTTCCTGGCCTCGAGCGCGCTGCAGTTCGCGATCTCGCTCGTGGGCGTGCTGATCTTCGCGGGCCTCACGGCCTACGACACCCAGAAGCTCAAGGAGATGTTCATCTACGGCAACTACGACGGCGAAGCCGCCGCGAAGGTCTCGATCTTCGGTGCCCTGACGCTCTACCTCGACTTCATCAACATGTTCCAGTTCCTGCTGGCGCTCCTCGGCAATCGCAACGAGTAAGCCCCCAGGATCGACGGATCGAAGAGCCCCGGCAGCCATGCCGGGGCTTTTTTGTTGGCCCTTAACCGCGATGCCGCTCCGCCCTAGGCTTCGGATGCGATTGGCTTAAGGTACCGACAGCACCCCTCGTCCCTGGAACCGGCCCGATGCGCGTTGCCCTCGCGACCTTTCTCCTCCTCGGCATCCCGTTCGCGGCCGAGGCCGCCGATCCCCGGCTCGAGCCGGATGTGGTGATCGAAACCCTCACGCTCGATTCGGTGGAGGTCCGCCCCGTCAGGCGGGTCGCCGCCGTTCGGCGGGGCTGCACCCGCTGCCCTGGCGCCGGCCTGCCCTGGGGCGGGTTGCGGGAACCTCGCGTCGCCGAGGTACCCTGGGGTGGGCTCGACGGGCCCTGCCCGCCCGTGAGAAGCACCATCCGCTCCGCCGTCGTGCGGGTGCGGGGTTAGGAGACGGGGATGTCCTGGTTGAAGGGTCTGATCGGCCGCCTCGGCGGCGGGGGCGCGGCGGAGCCCGAGAAGGCGGCCGAGCCGATTGAGTACAAGGGCTACCGCATCCGGCCGACGCCGTTTCGGGACGGCGGGCAGTTCCAGACCGCCGGCACCATCGAGAAGGATGCCCCTGGGGGCGTGAAGGAGCATCGCTTCGTGCGGGCCGAGAAGCACGCGAGCCTCGACGAGGCCACCGAGTTTTCGGTCCAGAAGGCGAAGCAGATCATCGATCAGCTCGGAGACCGCGTCTTCACCGGGGGCTAGATCGCTCTGAGCGACGGCCACTCACCCGCAACATCGAGGCGGCCATAAAAGCCGAGCCGGCTCACGAACCTGTGGCATAATCGGGCGGCCGCTGATTCCGTGTGAGCGGAAGCGGGGGCGGGGCGCCGGCATCGATCCGTCACGGAAGTGCAATGCGCCTGTCATGGACGCCTCCCAGTGTCGCGCCGCTTCGGCCCGACTCGGAGCCGGTTCCAACCCACCAAGGGGAAACACCATGCGCCTTGTTTCACTGTTTGCCATCGCGGCGGCCCTCGGCGCCGCCCTTCCCGTCGCAGCCCAGGAGCGGACGCTCACCGGCGAACGCGCCCTCGTGGTCGGCCATCGCGGCGCCAGCGGCTACCTGCCCGAGCACACGCTGGAGGCCTACAAGCTCGCCATCGAGCAGGGGGCTGACTTCATCGAGCCGGACCTCGTGGTCACGAAGGACGGCGTGCTGATTGCCCGCCACGAGCCGATGCTCGGGGGCACCACGGATGTGGGCAACAAGCCCGAATTTGCTTCGCGTAAGACCACCCGCAAGGTGGACGGCGTCGACACCAACGATTGGTTCGCGAGCGAATTTACGCTTGCCGAGATCAAGACCCTGCGCGCCAAGCAATCCATGGCGGATCGCGACCAGTCTAAGAACGGGCAATTCGCCATCCCGACCCTGCAGGAGGTGATAGACCTCGCCAAGGCCGAGAGCGCCCGCGTCGGCCGCACCATCGGGATCTACCCCGAAACCAAGCACCCGACCTTCCATACCGCTCTGGGGCTGCCCCTGGAGGATCGCCTCCTCGACGCTCTGAAGGCGGCGGGCTGGACGGAAAAGACCTCGCCCGTGATCATCCAGAGCTTCGAGACCGCCAACCTCAAATATCTGCGGGGCAAGACCGGGGTGCGGCTCGTTCAGCTTGTCGACGGCGACGACGTGGACATCAACGGCAACGTCACCCTCGCGCCTCCGTACGACAAGCCCTACGACTTCGTCGTGGTGGGCGACAAGCGCACCAACAAGGATCTCGTCACCGCCGAAGGCCTGAAGGAGATCAAGACCTATGCCGACGGGGTCGGGCCCTGGAAGCCCTACATCCTGGCCACCAAGGGCGTAGACGCCAACAACGACGGCAAGGCCGACGATGTGAACGGCGACGGCAAGACGGACGAGCAGGACCGGGTGCTGGGCCAGCCCACGAGCGTCGTGAAGGACGCCCACGCCGCGGGCCTCTTCGTCCACACCTGGACCTTCCGCAACGAGCCGCGCCGCCTCGCCTCCACCTTCAAGGGCGATCCGGCGGCGGAGTACAAGGCGTTCTACGCGGCGGGCGTGGACGGGCTGTTCAGCGACTTCCCGGACACCGCCGTCAAGGCGCGCTAAGACGCTAGAAGTGGGTGGGTCGCCCTAAAGCGACCCGCTCGCGCTAGTTCGTCACCACGCACAGGCACCCTCGGTTTCGGTCTAGTTCGTCACCACCCGCAGGGGCTTGTCGATGACGCGCAGCACCTTGTCGAGTTCGTGGCCGCGCTTAAGGATGAGGCCGGTCGGCGTCACCACCGAATAGGCGCCCTGGCGGCGGGCCAGCTTCGGGTCCTTCTCGATGCGGTAGAGCGGCATCTCGGAGGCGCGGCGGAAGATCGAGAAGACAGCCTTGTCGCGGGTGAAATCGATGGCGTAATCCCGCCATTCGCCCTCGGCCACCATGCGTCCGTAAAGGTTGAGGATCGCCTGGAGTTCTTCCCGGTTGAAGGTGACCCGGTTTTGCGCGGCGGGGAAGGGGACGACCCCTGATGCGCCGCCGCGCATCGTCTCCGCGGTCTCGCCCTCGTTCATGATGCCTCCCGCGCCCTCGCGCTGCCATTTCATCCTTCTGTCATGATGGGCTCGGCCCCCCGCCGGTGCAAGCGTGGCCATGGACGCCATGCACGGATTCGCAAACGGGCGGCGGGGGGCCGAGAGAGGGGCGGTGCCCATTCGAGCGGGCCTCACGCGTTCGTCACCGCTGCCACCAAAAGGTCTCAAAGGAGCCCTGCGGTAGCCCCAACGGCAAAGCTCTGTAGGGGTGTTGCCTCGACGGCCCGGTGTCGCGTTTCCCCGGACACGTCAGCCCCCCAGCCCCCAGGGTTTCGGGATGCCGGGCCATCCTCACACGTCGAGCGCACAAGGCCGCCTCCCCAGGCGGCCTTTTCTTTTGCACCAGTTCCTATCGCGCCTGCCCGTGGTATTCGGGGTTCGGCCGCATATCGACGGCGGACGCCATCCGGTTCGACATGTTGAAGAAGCTCGCGACCGCGGCAATGTCCCAGATGTCCCGGTCGCCGAAGCCCGCATCTCGCAGGGCCTGCCGGTGCGCCTCCTCGACGGTCCAGGGCGCGTCGGTGACCCGAACGGCGAAATCCAGCATCGCCCGGTGGCGCGGTGCGAGTTCCGCAGCGCGGTAGTTCATCACCATGAGTTCGCCCAAAGCCGGATCCCCCGACATCTGGCGCACCGCAGCGCCGTGTGCGGTCAGGCAGTAATAGCAGCGGTTCTGGCTCGACACGACGACCGCGATCATCTCCCGTTCCAGCTTCGAGAGGCCGGAGGCGCCGAGCATCAGGTCGTTGTAGAAGCCCGCGAACGCTTCGAGCTTCCCGGTGTCGTGGGCATAAGCCTTCAGCACGTTCGGGACGAAGCCGATCTTCTCGTCGCACTTGGCGAAGTAGGCTTTCATCTCTGGTGAAAGCGCTCCTTGCGGGAGATCGAGGGCCATGACCCGGTGCTCCGTCTGGCGCGCCGGGGCGAGGCCAACCTCCGGCTTCTTCGGCTTCTGCGCTGATTTGGCTTGCGCACTCATTCTGGTCCTCCCGCTAGCACCCCATCTTAACCGGATTCGTCGTCAAACCGACCCCGGGATATTAGACGAAGGTTGCAGGCCTGGCCTCTCTGTGCCAACGCTCGCACACCGTGAGGGGAGCCCCGGACCGCACCGAGCGCGCCCCCAAAAAAGGACGACGATGCGGACGAACGGGTGGGTCCGTCGAGCGTGAGCCCAAGCTCGCAGCCCACCGGCTACAAGGGACAGGAATGCCAATGAAGCTCGATCGGCCGCAGGTGGGAAGCCAACTGACGGCGGAAGCCGTCGCGGTGCTGGAAGCCGGCCGCACCTCCGTTCCGCCCGCCTTCGTGCGCGATCTGTTCGGTCGGGTGCCGGGCGAGGACCTCGCGGCGCACTCGCCCCAGGTGCTCGCCGACCTCGCTGCCGCTGCCTTCGAGCACCTCAAGGCGCCCCGTCAGGTAGGAACGCCGAGCCTGCGCCTCACCGATGTGGAGATCGAGCGCGGCGGCCAGCGCCGGGACATCACGGTGCTGGAGGTCGTGAACGACAACATGCCCTTCCTCCTCGACTCGACCCTCGCGGAGATCGTGGAAGAAGGCTACGAGCCGAGCCTCGTCGCGCACCCGATCCTCGCGGTCGAGCGCGATGCCTCCGGCGCTCTCTCGCGCCTCGTCGGCGAAGCCACCGCCGCAACCCGCGCCGATGTGGCCCGCGAGAGCTTTCTCCACATCCATCTCGACCGCATCGACGACACCGCCGCCCGCGAGCGCCTCATCGAGGCCCTGGGCCGCGTCTACACGGATGTGCGCGTGGCGGTGCGGGATTGGCGCGAGATGCGCGGGCGCGTCGAGGAGGTGATCCGCTCCTACCGCAACCATCCGCCCCTGCCCGAAGACGAGGTCAACGAGGCCATCGCGTTCCTGGACTGGATCGCTGCCGACAAGTTCACCTTCCTGGGGCTGCGCGAATACCGCTTCGCCAATAGCGACACCGCCGCCGATCCCGTGGAGGGGTCGGGCCTCGGCATCCTGCGCGATCCCGACGTGCGCGTGCTGCGGCGCGGCAAGGAACTCGTGGTGATGACGCCGGAGATCCGCGCCTTTCTGGAGCGTCCCCAGGCGCTCATCATCACCAAGGCCAATGTGAAGTCCCGCGTCCATCGGCGGGTGCACCTCGATTATGTGGGGGTGAAGCTCTTCACCCGCGACGGACGGCTCGAGGGCGAATTGCGCATCGTCGGCCTCTTCACCTCCGACGCCTATACGAGCACCACGAACGAGGTGCCGTATCTGAGGCGCAAGGTCGGCAACGTGGTGACCCGGGCGCGCTTCGATCCCGCAAGCCATGCGGGACGGGCGCTTCTCAACGTTCTGGAAAACTACCCCCGTGACGAGCTCTTCCAGATCGACGAGAACACCCTCTACCACTTCGCCCTCGACATCATGGCGCTCTCCGAACGCCCGCGGATCCGGGCGCTCCCCCGCCCCGACGAGTTCGACCGCTTCGTTTCCGTGCTCGTGTTCATCCCGAAGGACCGCTACGACAGCGCCATCCGCCGCCGTGTCGGCGAGTTCCTGGCCGGCGTTTTCCAGGGCCGCGTGTCCGCGGCCTACCCCGACTATCCGGAGGGGCCGCTCGCCCGCACGCACTTCATCATCGGCCGCGACGGCGGCGAGACGCCGCCGGTCGATCGCGAGACCCTGGAGCGCGGAATCGGCGGCATCGTGCGCACCTGGGGCGATGCCCTGCGCGATCAGTTGGCCGCCTCCATCGGCGGCTCACGGGCGCGCGTGCTCGCCAACCGCTACGCCAACGCCTTCAACGCCGCCTATCGCGAAGCCTTCGGAGCCGAGGCCGCGATGGCCGACATCGCCATCCTGGAGCAGCTCTCCGAAGCGCGCCCGCGCGCAGTCGATCTCTACCGTCGCGAGGGCGACCCCGAGACCCGCGTGAACCTCAAGGTGTTCTCCCGCGGCACCGGCCTGCCCCTCTCGGAACGCGTCCCGCTGCTGGAAAATCTCGGCTTCCGCGTCGTGAACGAGAGAACCTATCGGGTGGCGCCTCCCGGAGCCACGGACCTCGACCGCGTGTGGCTCCACGACATGGCGCTGGAGCGCGCGTCCGGCGGACCCATCGACGCCCACGAGATCCAGGGAGCCATCGAAGCGGCGCTTCTCGCGCTCTTCCGCGGCTTGGCGGAATCCGATGCCTTCAACCGCCTAGTGCTCGAAGCGGGGCTCGGCTGGCGCGATGTCGCCCTGGTCCGCGCGTTCGGGCGCTACCTGCGCCAGATCCGGGTGCCCTACGCTCAGGATTATCTCGCCGGAACGTTGGCGCGCCACGGCGGCATCGCGGCCGATCTCGTGAAGCTCTTCTACGCGCGCTTCGACCCCCGGGCCGAGGCGAACCGCGCCGAAGAGCAGGCTGCGATCCGCGCCCGCATCGAGGCGGCGCTGAATGGCGTCACGAGCCTGGACGACGACTCGATCCTGCGCCGGTTCGTGAACCTCATCGAGGCGGCCCTGCGCACCAACTTCTTCCAGATCGACGCCAACGGTTTGCCGCGCCAGACCATCGCGTACAAGTTCGAATGCGCGCGGGTCGAGGGCTTGCCCCTTCCGCGTCCGCTCTACGAGATCTTCGTGTATTCGCCCCGGGTCGAGGGCGTGCATCTGCGCTTCGGCAAGGTGGCGCGCGGCGGATTGCGCTGGTCCGACCGTCCGCAGGATTTCCGTACCGAAGTTCTCGGCCTCGTGAAGGCGCAGCAGGTCAAGAATGCCGTCATCGTGCCGGTGGGCGCGAAGGGCGGCTTCGTGCCGAAGCAATTGCCGCCGGCCTCCGATCGCCAGGCCTGGCTCGCCGAGGGGACGGACAGCTATCGGGTGTTCGTGCGAACGCTCCTGCAGCTCACCGACAACATCGAGGGCGACCGCATCGTGCCGCCCGCCGATACCGTGCGGCACGACGGCGACGATCCTTATCTCGTGGTCGCGGCCGACAAGGGCACCGCCACCTTCTCCGACGTCGCCAATGCCCTCTCCGAGGAGAAAGGCCACTGGCTCGGCGATGCCTTCGCGTCGGGCGGCAGCCAGGGCTACGACCACAAGAAGATGGGCATTACCGCTCGCGGCGCCTGGGAGGCCGTGAAGCGGCATTTCCGCGAGATCGACATCGACATCCAATCCGAGCCCGTGACCGTCGCAGGCGTCGGCGACATGTCGGGAGACGTGTTCGGCAACGGCATGCTGCTCTCGCGCTGCCTCAAGCTCGTCGCGGCCTTCGATCACCGCGACATCTTCCTCGATCCGGATCCCGACCCGGAGGCCTCGTTCAAGGAGCGCGAGCGGCTGTTCGATCTGCCGCGCTCCAGCTGGGCGGATTACGACAAGAGCCTGATCTCCACCGGCGGCGGCGTGTTCTCCCGCCAAGCGAAATCGATCCCGCTCTCGACGCAAGCGCGAGCTCTGCTCGGTCTCGATCAAGCGGAAGCGACCCCGGCCGAGGTGATGCGCGCGATTCTGAAAGCGCCGGTGGGTCTGCTGTGGTTTGGCGGCATCGGCACCTATATTCGCGCCGCTTCCGAGAGCGACGAGGAGGTCGGCGACCGCGCGAACGATGCGATCCGCATCAACGGCACGGATGTGCGCGCCAAGGTGATCGGCGAGGGCGCGAATCTTGGCGCCACGCAGCGGGGACGCATCGAGGCCGCCCGCGCTGGCCTTCGCCTCAACACGGACGCCATCGACAACTCGGCTGGCGTCAACACCTCGGACGTGGAGGTGAACATCAAGATCGCGCTCACCACCCCTGAGCGCGACGGCCGATTGGACGAGGCGGCGCGCAATACGCTCCTCGCCCAGATGACCGACGAGGTCGGGCGCCTGGTGCTCCGCAACAACTACCTTCAAACGCTCGCGATCTCCCTCTCGGAGCGGCGCGGCGTCGGCGATCTCGGCTTCGCGCGGCGCCTCATGCACAGCCTCGAGGCCGATGGCCGGCTCAACCGGGACATCGAGTTCCTGCCCGACGACACCACGCTCCTGGAGCGCGGCCGGCGCGGCGAGGGGCTGACGCGCCCCGAACTCTCCGTGCTGCTGGCCTATGCGAAGCTGGCGCTGCACGATCAGCTCCTCGACAGTCCCGTGCCGGACGATCCCTATCTCGGGCGCGAACTGGAGCGCTACTTCCCGGCGGAAATGCGCGAGCGCTTCCCCGACGCCATCGCGACGCACCGCCTGCGCCGGGAGATCATCGCAACGCAGCTCGCGAACGCGATCATCAACCGGGGCGGCCCGACCATCGTGACCCGCCTCGTCGATCAGACGGGCGCCGATGCGCCGACCATCGCGGCAGCTTATGCGGCGACACGGGATTCGTTCGGCCTCATCGAACTCAACGCAGCCATCGATGCCCTCGACGGCGTCGTGCCGGGCGCCTTGCAGTTGCGGCTCTACGGCGAGCTGCAGGATCTCCTCATGAGCCGGATCGTCTGGTTCATCCGCAACGTGGACCTCGAAGCAGGTTCGCTGGAGCGCATCGTCGGCACCTACCGCACCGGAATCGCCGATGTGGAGGGCTGCCTCGCCAAGGTGCTGTCCCCTGCGGCTCTGACGGCTTGGGAGGCGCGCACCACCACCATGACCGCGCAAGGCGTTCCGGCGGACCTCGCCCGCCGCTTGGCCGCGCTGCCGGATTTGGTGGCGGCGCCCGACATCGTGCTGGTGAGCCAGCGCACGGAGCGCGGCGTGATCGACATCGCCCGCACGCATTTCGCCCTCGAAGCCGTGTTCCAACTCGGAACGCTCATCGGTGCCGCGCGGGAGATCGTCACCACGGACTACTTCGATCGCTTGGCGCTCGATCGGGCCATCGACGCGGTTGCCGCCGCTCACCGCAACCTGACCGCGGAAGCGGCCGCGTCCGGTGCGTCGGGGGCGGATGCCGTGACGGCCTGGAGCGCGAAGCGCGGGGGCGATGCCACGCGCATCCGAGGCGCGGTCGACGGCATCGTGGCGTCCGGGCTCACGCTCTCGAAGGTTACGGTGGCGGCAAGCCTCCTCGGGGATCTGGCGCGCGCTTGACCCGCCCGTTAAGGGGATAGGGATAGGAGCACGCTCTCCCCATGTCCCTCTCCGCTCCCCGCTCCGCGCTGTTTGGCTGGGTCCTGTTCGACTGGGCGACGCAGCCCTTCTTCACGCTCATCACCACCTTCGTGTTCGCGCCCTACTTCGCGGCGGCGCTGGCGCCGGATCCGGTGGCGGGGCAGAGCCTGTGGGGCTACGCCACCTCGGCGGCGGGGCTCGTTCTGGCCATCCTCTCGCCGATCCTCGGGTCCGTGGCAGATGCGAGCGGGCCCAAGAAGCCGTGGATCGCAGCGAGCGGCTTCGTGCTCGTCCTCGCGACGAGCGCACTCTGGTGGGCGGCCCCCGGGGCTCCCGGCGCCATCCCGCTCGCCCTCGTGGCCTTCGGCTTCGCGACGGTGGCGGCTGAAATCGCGGCGGTCGCCAACAATGCCATGATGCCCCACCTCGTACCGCCGGAGAGGCTCGGCCGTCTTTCCGGACGGGGCTGGGCCATGGGCTATGCGGGCGGGCTCGTGTCGCTCGTCGTCGTGCTCGGGTTTCTGGCCGCCATCCCCGAAACGGGGCGCACCTATTTCGGGCTGCAACCCCTCTTCGGCCTCGATCCGGCCGCACGCGAGGGCGACCGCATCACCGGGCCCTTCACGGCCGTGTGGTTCATCCTCTTCGCGATCCCGCTCTTTCTCCTCACGCCCGACGTGCCGCGCACCGGCCGCTCTCTCGGGGAGGCGGCGCGAACGGGCTTTGCGCAGGTCCGCGCGACGCTCCGCGATGCGCGCCAGCATCCGGGCGTCATCCGCTTCCTCCTGGCCAACATGGTCTACCAGGACGCGCTCGTGGCGCTCTTTGCGTTTGGCGGCATCTACGGCGCCGGCGTGTTCGGCTGGGGTGCGACGGAACTCGGGATCTTCGGCATCCTCCTCACCATCACGGGCACGGCCGGCGCCCTCATCGGCGGGCGTTTCGACGATCGGCTCGGCGCCAAGCCCGTCATCATGACCGCCATCGGGCTCCTGCTCTTCGTCTGCATCGGCGTTCTGTCGCTCGGGCGCGATTATGTGCTCTTCACGATCCCAACCGCGCCGCCCCAGCCGAACGACGGCCTCTACGGCAGCCTGCCGGAAAAGCTCTTCGTCGGGTTCGGATTGGTCATCGGCGCGGTCGCGGGCCCGTTGCAGGCGTCATCCCGCAGCCTGCTCGCGCGGCTCGTCCCGCCGGGGGAAGCAGGCCGCTACTTCGGGCTTCTCGCGCTGTCGGGACGCGTGACGTCGTTTCTCGCGCCGCTTCTCGTTGCGATCGCGACCGATGCCTTCAACACGCAGGCCGCCGCGCCCGCCGTACTCATCGGATTCCTGGTCGTCGGCGGATTGGTGCTGAGCGGCGTGCGCCGCGTTTAGCGCTCCGCGAGCGTTACGGCGGTGCCGGACGCGAAGTGAGGCGCTATTCGACCGTGACGGCGGTGCCGCTCGCCGTCACCATCATCATGCCCTCGTCCTTGCCGACGGCGCCGTAATCGAGATCGACGCCGACGACTGCGTTCGCGCCTTTGCGCCGCGCCTCGTTCGCCATCTCGTCCAGCGCCGTGTCGCGGGCGTCGCGCATCACCTTCTCGTAGGAGCCGGCGCGTCCGCCGACCACGTCGCGGATCGACGCGAAGAAGTCGCGAAAAAAGTTGGCGCCGAGGATCGCCTCGCCGGAGACGACCCCGTGGTAGGCGGTGATGCGGCGGCCTTCGATGTTGGGCGTGGTGGTGATGATCATCGGGGTCTCCTTGTCAGCGACCCCGATATGGTGCCGCGTCCCTAATGGCGGAAGTGGCGATGGCCCGTGAACACCATCGCGAGCCCTGCCTCGTCGGCCGCTTTAATGACCTCGTCGTCCCGCATCGATCCGCCAGGCTGGATCACCGCCGTGGCGCCCGCTTCGGCCGCTGCCAGGAGCCCGTCCGCGAAGGGGAAGAAGGCATCGGAGGCGACGACAGAGCCCTTGGCGAGGCTCTCCGACAAGCCAGCGCTTTTTGCGGCTTCCGCGGCTTTCCAGGCCGCGATGCGGGAGGAGTCGACGCGGCTCATCTGCCCGGCGCCGATGCCCACCGTCGCACTGTCCTTGGCATAGACGATGGCATTCGACTTCACGTGCTTGGCGACGCGGAAAGCGAAACGCAGATCGGCGAGTTCCTCTTGCGAGGGCGCCCGCTTGGTGACGACGCGCAGATCCATGGCGTCCACCACCGCATTGTCGCGCGCCTGCGCGAGGAATCCACCGGCCACCGTCCGCAGCGTCAAACCGGATTGGCGCGGGTCGGGCAGACCGCCCGCGAGCAGCAGGCGCAGGTTCTTCTTCGCACCCACGATCGCGATCGCCTCATCAGAAGCATCCGGCGCGATGATCACCTCGGTGAAGATCTCCACAATCCTGCGTGCGGCTTCCCCGTCGAGCGGACGGTTCAGGGCGACGATGCCGCCGAAGGCCGAGACCGGATCGCAGCGAAGCGCCTTCTCGTAGGCCTCGGCGAGCGTTGCCGCCTCCGCGACGCCGCAGGGGTTGGCGTGCTTGATGATCGCCACCGCGGCCGAGCGCTCGGCCGCGAACTCCGCCACGCATTCATAGGCCGCGTCGGTGTCGTTGATGTTGTTGTAGGAGAGCTGCTTGCCCTGCACCTGGCGCGCAGTGGCGACGCCGGGGCGCTGCTCCGGCGTGCGGTAGAAGGCGGCTGCCTGGTGCGGGTTCTCGCCGTAGCGCATCACCTCGGCGAGAGTTCCGCCGAGCGCCCGGAAGGAGGGTGAGGTCACTCCGAGTTCCGCCGCAAACCAGTTCGAGATCGCGGCGTCGTAGGCCGCCGTGCGGGCATAAGCCTTTTGCGCGAGGCGGCGGCGCAGCGTGAAGGTGGTTGCGCCCTCGTAGCCGTCGAGGTCGGCGAGCACCGCCGCGTAATCGGCGGCGTCCACCACCACCGCCACATCCGTGTGGTTCTTGGCCGCCGCGCGGATCATGGCCGGTCCGCCGATATCGATATTCTCGATGCAATCCGCATAGGGTTTGCCCGCCGCGACCGTTGCCTCGAAGGGGTAAAGGTTGACGACGAGGAGGTCGATGGCGCCGATGCCGTGCGCCAGCATGGCAGCCTGGTGTTCCGGATTCGAGCGAATGGCGAGAAGGCCCCCATGGACCTTGGGGTGCAGCGTCTTGACGCGTCCGTCCATCATCTCCGGGAAGCCCGTAAGGTCGCTCACATCGCGAACGGGAAGGCCGGCCTCGGCCAGCGCCCGTTGCGTGCCGCCCGTCGAGACGAGTTCCACGTTCCGGTCCACCAGGGCCCGGGCGAAATCCACGAGACCCGTCTTATCGGACACGGACAGAAGCGCGCGCGTCACGCGCTTGAGATCGCTCGGCATGAAGGGGCCGCTCCTGAAGGGGAAGAGGCGGCGCGATACCACGAATGCGGCGGGGGCGAAACCGCTGCTGCCCGAGGGTAGTGGGTCAGTTTGAATTTGCGGCCACCAGATATTTGTAAACGCCGTACAAACCGACAGCAGCAGACGTAGCTATCAACCATCGCCCTTCGATGATCGGCATAATGTACCGCCACCGCCAAAAGATGCTCACGAGCGCGCCTTCGAGGACAAACAGTATAAGCGCGGCTCCAAAGCCACCGACGATCAGCCCGACGGCTTGCTCACGTTTCATGCTGCCCTCTTCTTGTAGGGGCCGCGCGCCTTCGGAGCAGCCGCCTCGCTGGCCTCAACCAAAGCCACGATATCAGAGACCTCCCAAAGCCGCTCCGTAACACCAGCGGCCATTGCAGGCGTTACGCGCAGCTTCGAGTGAATGCGAACGAAGTTGTAGTACATCGTGTGGAGCGCCACCGCATAAGCGTGGTTCTCAATCTTCTTTGAGAAGGCGTTTGTCAGTCGCGTGAAGCGGCGCATGTGCATCCGCATTGTGAGGTTCTGACGCTCAGCATATGAGGTGCTGACGTGCTTAGGATCGGGATTGCCCTCAATGCGCGTCTTGATGATGCCAGTGCATTCGGCGGGGCTGTAGCGACCTTTAAAGGCGTCAGGAGCAGGTCCGTAGAGCTTCACAAGCTGTGCGAAGTCTACGTCAGCGCCAAACGCATCTTCGACCGCGCCAAGGTACGCCTTGTGCCCATCGCTGGTAAGCTGAACACGGTTGGCGAGCCGGTCCTTTAGGTCAGCGATAAACATGCTCGCGTACTCGCTGTCGCGACCACCAACGAGCCATGAGATGATGAGCTTTGTATCAGCGCAGATCGCCGTCCACGTCCAAGTGTCGCCGGCGTCGCTTGGGGCCGCTTTGGCTGTCGGGACGTTCTTCTGCTTGGCGTAGGTGAAGCTCCAAATCTCATCCACCTGCACACGTTGGCAGGAGAGGTTGCGAAGAACCTCATCCTGATAGGCGTGGCACACCCGACCAACGTCGGTCAGGAGCTTAATTACCGTGTTCTTGCTGGCCCCTGTCAGACGGGTAACAGCTCTGATGCTGTTACCCTCACAGAGAAGGTGGATGATCCGAGCGCGATCAGCAGCAGAGAGCTTGTTCATGCCCTCTTTTATAATGACCCTTATGCTTGAGCGTCAAGCATTATCGGTCATTTTCGGGTGAGATTTGCGGTCTTCTTCTCTCTGCCGGTCGAGCCTATCAATGATGCGCTTAGCCGCCCTTTGCGCCTCCTCTTCAGGCGTACCTATGCGGGGCTCGCCCCTTAAACGCTCAAGCGGTGTGGTTCCCTTCAGAGAACGGACCACCGCAGTTGTGTCATCATGGTTGTCCATCTTCACCACCTCTGAACTGCATTTGTTTCCGAACGGTGTAGTCGGGATTTAGCTCACCCTTAAAGTAATGCTTACGCTTGAGCCAGATAAGGCCATCTCCCTTAGACACCACAGCAACGTCCGTTGGACCGCCAACAGTTTCCAAGCTCGAGTCAACTCTCCGACGCAAGGATGTGAGCTCAACAAGTGCCTCAGCCATGTGAGCCATCTCCTCCTTAGGGAGGCTGGCAATCACTTTCATAATAGGCTGGACGACACTGGCGTCTCTATAGCTCCTAAACTCCTCTTCAAGTTCCCTAACTATCTTACTATTCTCTTTCCTTTGTGGAGTCCTCTCGACAATCTTTTCATTCCCATCTGAGACATATGATGTAATTAGGGTATCTGATTTATTGTCCAAAAGCGATTTCAAAGATGACCTAATCCACCGCATATGGCTTCTGGCTATTCCTTCTAAGAACAGGACAGCAATGTCTGACTGGGCGAAGGGGATGATAACGGCCGGCGAGACATCGGGCTCGTTAAGATTGTGACTCTTGGCCTCGTCCTTCCAAGCGCGCAAGACACCTTCATCTTTGCCATCAACAACATAGTTGATTAAGTTTGGAAAATACTCATCAGTGCCAAAGCCAGCTATTACAATGCCGGTGTAGTAATCTGATTTGATAGTGCGCCCGAATGTCTCATAACACATCTCAACCAATCCCGCACAGAGACTCTGCGGAATATGTGATTTGAACGCATCCTTAGACAGGTCGCCGATTATCTTCGAATATTTGTTTCTGAACTCTGCAAGACTTAGAGATACGCCGTTCTCTGGCACCTTCTCAAGGCGCTCCCGCTCTGCATCAATCCGATGAGCCAGTAAAGTTCTGAACTCCTTCTTCGACTCATAGTCGCCAAGGCTTTTACTGATACGTTCCAATTCGTGGACGAATACAACGAGAACGCTGACAGCCTCCTCAACCGAGGCTCCAAACGTACTGCCTTCGAGGTACTTTAAAAAGGCATCTGCGCAATCTTGCACTCGCGAAAAACGCTTGGTCCCAACAGTAAGTCGAAAGGACTTTACTACGGTTTCCCATGGATGGCCTATGAAGTCACCGCTACCGAATGCCATAATGGCAATATCGTTGAACGGGGCCATAGAGAACAGTTTGTTGGCAGACTTCCAGACGCGGGCACGACCAATCGTAACGGCACTGTCGGCCGCTAACGCGATCCCTTGCCGGTTCATAATTGCAACTTCAGCTGTCATCTTTCGACCACCGTGCCGCAGCTGCTTTCTGGGCAATCTCTCTACGTTGTTCTGGGGTCAGTGCAGCAGCCCGCGCCTTTCCACCCTTCAAGCCTCCACGCCTTCCCATCAGGACGGCAACAGCGTCTCGCCCGTCCTCAGTGAGTACAGGCTCGTTGACCTCTCCCGAAGCCATATCCACGATCAGCTTGGCTAGCTGGTTCGGGTCTCGTGGTCTTTTGGGTTTCTCTGTCATGTTGGCAGCATGACAGAGTGTCATGCTGGATTCTAGACCGCTCAAGCATCCGTGAGGCGCGCCAAGCTTGGCTGTCCACAGAGGGCAAATTCAAACTGACCCACTACCTGCCCGAGACTGGGCTTAGAGGAGTTCGGCCGTATCGTTCCGCCGCGAAGGCGCCGGGGACGGCGCGCGACTCAAGCGGTCGAAGCGCCAGCGCACCTCCGGGTGCTCGGCCGTATTCACCGCGACCACAATCTGTTCCGAGCGGCGGGGGCCGTCCGGCGCGGCAAAGTACATGCTGTCCTCGACCTGCGCGACGCCGGGGCTGACCTCGAACTGCCAGGCCTCCCGGTTCGGCAGCACCAGCATGATCACCCGCCCGCCCTGCGTTCGGCTGGCCTTGATGCCGGGCGCGAGATGGAAGCGGATCACCGCGTCCTCGCCGGCTGCGCGAGCGGCGACGGGACGAAAGTGGTCCTCGCCCTCCAACCGGCCTCCGTCGGCCGCAAGGCGCCAGCGGCGCTCGTGCACCAGGCCGAAGCGGCGCCGGTAGCCGTCATGGCTTGCGGTGAGGGTCTGGGCATGGTCGCGCTCGCTCCGTTCGGCCGTAACGGCTGCCGGACCGGAATGGGCCGCCGGCCCGAGGCGCCGCATGAGCCAAGCTGTGATGCGGCGCCTCGGCCAGGGGCCGCCGGGCTGGAGGATGCGAGCCGAGGAGGCGTCGCCGAGAACCGCGGTCGAATGCGCCGCCGTGGCTCGGGCGGCCTGAACGACGCCTTCGCTTGGATGGCGCGGCAGGCCGCAATTCACGACGATGCGCTGCGCCCGGCTCGACATCTCGAAGGACAGGCACCCCGCGCCCATGCTGCCCGCCTGCTCCACGGGGGGCAGCCCGCCCACATCCGCAACGAGGAGCGTTCCGCCGGCCTCCAGGCGCTCGTAGCCCGAATGGGGCGCGTGGTGGATCGGCTCGCTACGCAGATCGTCGTAGATCAGCAGGGTGGCGAGCTGGTCGGCGGCGGTCACCCCCATGCCGTTGAAATGGGAGAGCGTACCGTCCCCATGCCGGAAGAGGCGCAGCATCGGCAGCATGCGGTCGATCGCGTGGAGAAGCGCCTCCGGCACGTCGAGCCCGCGGCTGGCATAGATCTGGCGCAGGGGCAGGAGATCGAAGAGCAGGTCGATCAGAACGCGGGGATTGCGGCTCGTATGGCCGCCATCGGGCAGGATCTGGCGATCGAGCTCGCGCACGAGGAGGCGCGTGGCCCGGCGTAGGGGGCCCTCCAGGCCCTCGCTGCAGAGCGCGACGTAGCACAGCGCGATGGCGGCCACGAGCCTGCGATGGGGCAGGGGATGGGCGCGCGCATCCCGCTCCAGCTCCTGCGCGGCGCGCCCGAGCGCCCGCAGAAAACGGTTGTAAAAGACCCGGTCCGCTCCCTCAAGTATGAGGGGCGACTGGCTCATGAACGAGATCGCGCGGCGAGCCAGGATGTGGGTTTCGCGAGCGAAGCGCCGGTGGCCGCGGCTGCCGGCGATAAACTCGTCCACGAGCGAGCGGGCATTGGCCTGCGCCAGTGCGGTGCCGGCGGCGCGCAGATGCCGGAGCCAGCCGAACCCGTAGAGTGCCTCGCCCCAGGCGCGGCTCGGAGGGTCGATGTCGAAGGGCGATTGGCCGCCCGTCGAAACCGAGCGGCCGGCGAATGCGAAGAAGCCCGCATAGATGTCACCGGCGACCGTGGGGTCGGCGGTGCGCAGATCCTGCGGCGCGAACAGGAGGCGGGAGGGCGTCGGCGTGCCGAGGCGCCATCCGGCGAGCCGCCAGGCGATGCCGCCACGCACGGCGCGGCCGGCCTCGCTCGCAGCAAGGCGGTAGAGACGCCAGCGGTCCCCGGCCCAATGCACGCCTGCCTCACTCCTTCCCGAGCCCTAAACCCGGCGACGGGCTACTCCTCACGGCAACCGATCCCGGAGCCAGCCCCCGGCAGCATCTGGGCCGAGCAGACTAGGTCGAGTTTCCGATCAGTTTGGTTAACCTATGGTGAGTTTCCGCGAAAAGCGCGCGATTTCGGCCTCTCCAGCGCCGGGGAGTGGCGGCATGGTTAACGGCGAGGCGTGGCGTCTCAGGCGCCCCGGCGGACGAAGCGGGCGGCGAAGAATCCATCAAATCCACCGCGATCCTCGCCTGGCACCGGCCGGTGCGAGGGCAGGGTGCGCAGATCGCCTCCGCGCGTGATGAGGTCGGCAAGCCCTCCCACCTCCTCGGGCGCGACCGGGGCGTGGGCGAAATCGGGATGCCGCACCAGAAAAGCCTCGGCCTGGCGCTCGCCCTCCTCGGGTTCGAGCGAACAGGTGCAATAGACGAGGCGCCCGCCGGGCTTGAGCAGGCTCGCGGCTTTGTCGAGAAGGCGTTCCTGAAGATCGGCGAGCTTCCCCACGTCCTGGGCGGCCTTGGTCCAGGCCACGTCCGGGTGGCGGCGGATCGTGCCCGTGGCCGAGCAAGGGGCATCGAGGAGGACGGCGTCGAAGGGACCCTCCTCTAGGGCCAGCGCGTCGATGGCGCGGGTTTTGGCCTGAAGCCCCAGCCGCGCGAGGTTCTCCTCGACGCGCATGAGGCGCTTGGCGGACCGGTCCACGGCGAGCACGGCCGCACCGGCGGCGGCGAGCTGAGCGGTTTTGCCGCCTGGCGCCGCGCAAAGATCCGCGATGCGTTCGCCCGATTGCGGGCGCAGGAGCCGGGCCGGTAGGGCCGCTGCCGCGTCCTGCACCCACCAGGCCCCTTCCGTGAAGCCCGGCAGATCGCGAATGGCCGTGCGATCCTGAAGGCGCAGGCTTCCGGTCGGCAGGAGCACGGCGTTAAGGCGCTCCGCCCAGGGGCGGGGATCCTCTTTGACCGAGAGATCGATGGAGGGGGTGCCCCGATGCGCCTCGGCGATGGCGCGGGCCCCCTCCTCGCCGTAGGCCTCGGTCCAGCGCTCCCGCAGCCAGTCCGGCGTGTCGACCCAGGGGTCGGCCTGGCTCAGGATCGCGTCCCGCTCGCGGGAGATGCGCCGCAGCAGGGCGTTCACGAGGCCGGACGCATGCCGCAGCTGCGGCTCGGCGCGGGCGATGCGAACGGCGGTGTCGACGGCGGCATGATCCGGCACGTCGAGGAAGAGGATTTGGGCCGCGCCGGCGAGGATGAGTTCGAGGAGCCCGCGATCCTTCGGGAGCCCCTTGTCGAGGCGGGAGCCGACGGCCTGGCGGAGCGTGCCGAGGCGGCGGAAAGTCACCACCGCGATCGCTCGCGCCAGCGCCTCGTCGCGGGGATCGAGGCCGGCCCGGGCGGCGAGATCGTCGAACACGTCGTCGAGGGCCATGCGGCGGCGCAGGGTTTCCGCAACCGCGGACCAGGCGAGGCGCCGGGCTTCGAGCCCCGCGCCGCTGTCGGCGAGGGGTTTCTTCAAAGCCTCTTCATCCCTGCGGCCAAAGGCATGCATCCCTTGATTCGCTCCATGCCGGTCTCCATGTGCGGGGTGAGCCCTTGCCCTCGTCGCCCCTGATGGACGCAAACGCGCCGTTCATCAATGCCGCGCCATAGCCCGAAGCCGCCCGAGATCATGAGCGAAGCCCCCGACAAACCCGCCCCCCTCCCGGGCGCCGCCCCCGCAAAAGAGCTCTCCCCGGCCGCGCGCCGCGCGCTCGAAGAGGCGGCCGAGCGCCGGGCCGCCATCGATGCGCGGGCGGCCGAGATCGCGAAAGCCAAGGAACACCAGGGCCGCGGCGGGCTAGAACCAGTCCGTTACGAGGACTGGGAGGTGAAGGGGCTCGCGAGCGACTTCTAGGGCGCCGCCCTACTCCACCACGATCACGCGCGTTCCCACCTGCACCCGACCGTAGAGGTCGACCACGTCCTCGTTCAGCATGCGGATGCAGCCGTAAGAGGCTGGCGTGCCGATGGAATCCGGGCGGTTGGTGCCGTGGATGGCGTATTCGTCCCGGTCGAGCACGAGGGCCCTCGCGCCCATGGGATTGTTCGGGGCGCCGGCCGGGATGACCCTCGGGAGGCGGGGGTTGTCGCGGCGGATTTCCGCCGGCGGAGCCCAGGCGGGGCGGACATATTTGCCCTGGATGCGGGCTTCCCCCGTCCATTGCTTGCCGGGTTTTCCCACCGCCACGGTGTAGCGCAGGGCCGTGCCGCCCTCCTGGACGAGATAGAGGTGGCGCTCGGCGTTGCGGACCAGGATCGTGCCGGGAGCGAGATCGCCGTCATAGGCCACGACCTCCCGGGCGAGGGCGCCCGAGGCCGTGAACAAGGCAAGAGCAATGGCGAGCAAGGTCCGCATGGTCGTCCGCGCCGATCTGCGAGGAGAACGAGGGGGTTACGGTCAAGGTTTCAGTTGAACGCGAGCGTACGAATCGCTTCCTCGCGTTCAACGCGATGAGAGGACAGCCCGGCCCCCAAAAACCCCGCTCAGATCACCGGGTCCCAAACCGGCAGGCCGTTCGCCGGGGCTGTCTCGGCCCGGCGCAGCGCAGGCTTCGGCACCCGGTTCGTCATGCGCGCATGAAGCCGCTTCACGGTGGCGCTCGCGGTCGTCACGCACAAGAAGGGCAGGAAGGCATGGACGAGGGCCGCCATCCCGGCCTTCAGCAGCGGCCCCGCGAAGCTCAGCGCCACATGCATGTGCTCGAAATACGATTCGCCGACCGCGTCGGGGTGCTCGGTCAAGAGCCGCTTGAGATTCATGGGCCGCCTCCCTGGATGGTGAATGGTACGGGTCCGGTGCCTCGCGGGCAAGCCGTGTCAGGTCCTGCCGCCCGATGCACCCGGGGCGGCGAACTCCTCGATCCGCTCAAGCTCCGGCCTGATCTCCTCCTCGGCTCGCTCCAGGTCGAACCGGCTCTGCAGGTTCAGCCAGAATTGCGGGGTGGTGCTGAAGCAGCGTCCGAGGCGGAGCGCCGTATCCGCCGTGATGCCGATGCGCTCGGCGGCAATGCGCTCGATGCGGGTTCGCGGCACGCCGCAGCGGCGCGCGACGCTGAGCGCGCTCACCCCGAGCGGTTTCATGAACTCCTCGCGCAGCACCTCCCCGGGGTGGAGCGGCGGCAGCTTAGGCGGAGCGGTCTGCATCGCGGGCGTCCTCAATGGTAGTCCACCACTTCCACGTCTTCGGCATCGCCGTTGCTCCAGCGGAAGCAGATCCGGAACTGGTCGTTGATCCGGATCGAGTGCTGTCCGACGCGGTCCCCCTTCAGAGCTTCCAGCCGGTTGGCCGGCGGCGCCAGGAGGTCCCGCAGCGCGTGAGCCGCATCGATCATCGCAAGCTTGCGCCGGGCGACTGCAACGAGGTCGGACGGAAAGCCCTTCGGGCTGATGCCGCGGAAGACCTGCTCGGTTCGCTTATCCTTGAAGCTGCGGATCATGCGTGCATCAAATGATATGTATCATCGTATGATACATCTCGCAAGCTGAGGTGCAAACGAAAACGCCCGGACCAGAGGTCCGGGCGTCCCAGGCTTCGAACCGCAGGCTACCTTACGCCGCCGAGGCGCGCTTGTTCTGGCGGTTGGTGATGAGGTCGTCGACCACCGTGGGGTCGGCAAGCGTCGAGGTGTCGCCCAGCGCGCCGAACTCGTCCTCGGCGATCTTGCGTAAGATTCGGCGCATGATCTTGCCCGAACGCGTCTTCGGCAGGCCGGGCGCGAACTGGATCAGGTCCGGCGAGGCGATGGGGCCGATCTCCTTCCTGACCCAGGTCACGAGTTCCTTGCGCAGGTCCTCCGAGGGCTGCTCGCCCGCCATCAGGGTCACATAGGCGTAGATGCCCTGGCCCTTGATGTCGTGGGGGTAGCCCACGACCGCGGCTTCCGAGACCTTCGGGTGCGCCACGAGGGCACTCTCCACTTCCGCGGTGCCCATGCGGTGGCCCGACACGTTGATGACGTCGTCCACCCGGCCCGTGATCCAGTAGTATCCGTCCGCATCGCGGCGGCAGCCGTCGCCGGTGAAGTACTTGCCCGGATAGGTCGAGAAGTAGGTTTGCACGAAACGCTCGTGGTCGCCGTAGACCGTGCGCATCTGGCCCGGCCACGAATCCGCGATCACGAGATTGCCCTCGGCCTGACCCTCCAGAACCTTGCCCTCAGCATCCACCACCTGGGGCTTCACGCCGGGCAGCGGCAGGGTGGCGGAGCCGGGCTTCAGCCGCGTGGCGCCGGGCAGCGGCGAGATCAGGATGCCGCCAGTTTCCGTCTGCCACCAGGTGTCGACGATGGGGCAGCGCCCGTCGCCCACCACGCGGTGATACCAGTTCCAGGCCTCCGGGTTGATGGGCTCGCCCACCGACCCCAAGAGCCGCAGGGTCTTGCGCGAGGTTTTCTTCACCGGCTCCTCGCCGGCGCCCATGAGCGAGCGGATGGCGGTGGGCGCGGTGTAGAAGATGTTCACGTTGTGCTTGTCGACCACATCCCAGAAGCGGGAGATCGAGGGATAGGTGGGCACGCCCTCGAACATGAGCGTCGTGGCGCCGTTCGCCAGCGGCCCGTAGAGGATGTAGGAGTGGCCCGTCACCCAGCCCACATCCGCGGTGCACCAGTAGATGTCGCCGTCGTGGTAGTCGAACACGTATTGATGCGTGAACGAGGCCCAGACGAGATAGCCGCCGGTGGTGTGGAGCACGCCCTTGGGCTTCCCCGTCGAGCCCGAGGTGTAGAGGATGAAGAGCGGATCCTCCGCGTTCATCTCCTCCGCGGGGCAATCGTCCGTCACCATGGCGGCGGCTTCGTCGTAATAGACGTCGCGGCCCGGCACCATGTTCATGGGCGTGCCCGTGCGGCGCACGACGATCACGTGATCGACGCCGCCCACGCGGTCGATCGCGGCATCCACGTTCGCCTTCAGCGGCACCTTGCGGCCGCCGCGCAGGCCCTCGTCCGCGGTGATCACGCACGCGGTCTGCGCGTCCTCGATGCGGCCCGCGAGCGAGTCGGGCGAGAAGCCGCCGAACACCACGGAATGCACCGCGCCGAGCCGCGCGCAGGCGAGCATCGCGTAAGCCGCTTCCGGGATCATCGGCAGGTAGATCGTCACGCGGTCGCCGCGCTTCACGCCACGGTTGCGCAGCACGTTCGCCATGCGGCACACATTCGCGTGCAGCTCGCGATAAGTGATCGTGTTCGACTCGGAGGGGTCGTCGCCCTCCCAGATGATCGCGACCTGATCGCCGCGGGTGGAGAGGTGCCGGTCGACGCAATTGTAGGCCACGTTGGTGGTGCCGTCCTCGAACCAGCGGATCGAGACGTTATCGGGGCCGAAATTCGTGTTCTTCACTCTGGAGTAGGGCTTGAACCAGTGGATGCGCTTGCCCTCCTGGGCCCAGAAGCCCTCCGGGTCCTGCTGGCTCGCCTGGTACATCTCCTGGTAACGGGATTCATCCGCAAAGGCGCGACGGCTCCAATCGGCAGGCACGTCGTAGATTTGGTCTTGCATCGGTTTTTCCTCCCGGCAATCGGCGCCAAAGCGTTGCCGTCAGCGCCAACAGGCTGCCTTGCGTTTAATCAAAGGGCCCGCAGGCCGGCAAGGCAAGGGCGCTCGCACTTTGGTCGCTGAAGCACGGCCCCGCGGGGAGGTGAAACGCGAGCGATGTGGTCAGTCGTGGGTACAAGATCAGCGAGCGCCGAGGAGCTCGATAACGGCGCCCCCGATACGGCTCAGCGGGCGCCGAACAGCCCGATGATCGCGCCCTGGATCACGAGGGCGGCAAGCCAATGGCCGCTGTCGATCACGGTGAGCATGAGGCGCTGGCCCGAGAAGCCGTGATTGACGACCTGACTCGTGACCACGAAGCCGAGCCATACGAAGAACCCTGAGACCACGCCGTTCGCGAGCGTCACCTGACCCGCCCCGAGATGGCCGACGATGCCCGCCAGAACCCAGGCCATGACGAGCTGCGCCAGGAAGGCCACCACGAAGGGCAGGGGCGAGGCCTTACCGGAGGGTCCGAGCAATTCCGCGCGGGTCTTGCCGAGCGCCAGCATCCAGGGGCGCGCGAAGGCCGAATACCACAGGGCGCCGATGAGCCAGCTCGCCAGGGCGGCACAGACGACGGCAAGATAGTTGATGCCTGCAAAGGCCATGGCGTTCGGCTCCGGGAGGCCGGCAGGATTAACGCGCTGCGGCTAACGCGGGGTTAAGCGGAGTTCGGGGAGCTGGCGCGAAGCTCGCCGGAGCTGAGGCAGGCGGGGTGCAGCCCATCGCTGAAGCACTTTGCTCGGGCGCACCCCTCCCCCCTTGTGGGGGAGGGTAGGGAGGGGGGGGCCGCGCTCCGCCAGGAGCGCTCGCGCAGCGACCTCTTCTGCCGCATCCGTCCTCTTCACCATACCCCCCTTTCCAGCTCTCCCCCACAAGGGGGGAGAGGGCAGGGCGTGCTGCCGCCTACACCGACCCTCTCCTGCCCCTCGCAGGGCTCAGCAGCATCGCGCTTCGAGACAAGGCGGGGATGAGAACCGCCCTACAGCCCGCCCATCCGGCAGATCACGGCCCATTCCGCGTCCGTGACGGGCTGCACCGACAGGCGCGAATTGTTGACGAGGATCATGCTCTTCAGCCGCGGCTCGCCCTTGATGGCGTCGAGCGAAACAGGGTTCGGCAAGGCCTTTACGGCCTTCACGTCCACCATGCCGAACTTGCCGGTCTCGTCCGTGTGATCGGGGTAGTATTCGCGGATTACCTCCACGAGTCCGACCACCGCCTTGCCCTCGTTGGAATGGTAGAAGAAGCCCTGGTCCCCCGCCTTCATGGCCATGAGGTTGAGCTTGGCGGAGTGGTTGCGCACCCCGTTCCAGAAGGTGCCCCCGTCGCCGGCGGCAACCTGCTGGTCCCAGGACCAGGTGGAGGGCTCGGATTTGAACAGCCAATAGGCCATGGCACGACTCGACGCTGGGGTTGCGCGAGGCGGTTAATGCTCGCGCTTCAACGGACGCTGCATCAGGGGTGGCGCCTCATCAGGGATGGAGCCGGCTCTCAATGCTCGCGTTTCAACGGACGCTGCATCAAGGCATCGATGGCTTGAGGGAGCGTTAATCGGCCGGCGATCACCGCCGCGACCGCGCCCGCGATCGGCATTTCGACGCCCCTCTCGGCCGCCATGGCGACGAGAACGGGCGCGGTGAGCGCGCCCTCGGCGAGCTTGCCGCCGGCGGCTTCCGCCACGGGGATGCCGCGCCCGAGCCGCTCCCCGAAGGTGAAGTTGCGCGATTGCGCGGAAGACGCCGTAAGCGCAAGATCGCCGAGGCCCGACAGGCCCATCAGGGTTTCGCGCTCGGCGCCATGGCTTTCCGCAAAGCGCAGGAGTTCGGCAAAGCCCCGCGCCATGAGCGCCGCCTTGGCGCTCTCGCCCAAGCCCCGGCCCACGACCGCGCCGCAGGCGATGGCCAGCACGTTCTTGGCCGCGCCGCCGATCTCGACGCCGCGCAGATCGGCGCCGTGATAGACCCGGAAGGCTGGACCCGACACCGCCTCGGCGAGCGCCCGCGCCAAGCCGCTATCCGGGCAGGCGAGGGTCACGGCGGTGGGCAGGCCCCGCGCCACGTCGTCCGCGAAGCTCGGGCCCGACAGCACGGCGGTCGGCGCGTCCCCTCGCACCTCCCGGACCACATCGCTCAGGAACCGGTTCGATCCCTGCTCCAAGCCCTTGGCGCAGAGCACGAGGGGCGTGCCGGGGCTCAGTACCGACGCGAGCGCCCCCGCCATCGCCCGGGTGCTCTGCGCCGGGGTGACGAGGAGCACCGCTCCGGTTTCCGCCAGATCGTGGAGGTCCGCGGTCGGGCGGATTCCGGGGTGCAGGGGGATGCCCGGCAGGAAGCGGCGGTTTTCCCGCGTGTCGCGCAAGGCCGCAGCCTGCGCGCCGTCGCGGGCCCACAGCACCACCGGGCGCCCCGCGGCCGCGATCACATTGGCGAGGGCGGTGCCCCAGGCTCCCGCTCCCGCGATGCCGACGGAGGCAGGGGTCATGGGCCGGGGGCGCGGCGGAACGCGTCCGCCGTGATGCGGTAGACGAGGTGCCGGGCGAGGGGGTGATCCGCCGGGAAGGCGAAGTGGAGGAAGTCCTCGGCCGGGCTGTAGGTCATGCCGAGCTTTCGCATCACGTGGAGCGAGGGCTCGTTGGCGTGGGTGGCATAGGCCAGAACCTCCGCGACGCGGGCGCGGTCGAAGGCATCGCGCAGGGCCGCGCGGCCCGCTTCCGGCGCGTAGCCCCGGCCCCAGAACGGCCGGGCGATGCGCCAGCCGATCTCGATCGCCGGCGCGAAGGGCAGGTTCGGGCGCGTCGGCCAGCAGCCCACGAAACCCGCGAAGGCGGCCTCGCCCGGCACCTCCACGGCCCAGGGGCCGATGCGCGCGGTCTCCGCGAAGGCGGTGAGGCGGCGGGCGCTGGCGTCGCTCGCCTCGCCGTCCTGGGGGCTCGCGAAGAAGCGCATCACTTCCGCGTCCGCGTTCATGGCGCGGAAAGGCGCGAGATCCGCCTCGCGCCAGCGGCGCAGGAGGAGGCGTTCCGTGCGCAATTCTTGCGGCTGCGGCGGAATCTCGGGGAGCGTCATGCCTTGGCGCCGGCCTCGTCCCGGCTCGTGTCGAGGGGCCAGCGGGCGCGGGCGGGGGCGGTCATGTCGTCGAGGAGGCCGAGCCGCAGGCGCTCGAGCCCGGCCCAGGCGATCATGGCGCCGTTGTCGCCGCACAAGGCGAGCGGCGGCGCCACGAGGCGCAGGCCCGCCTCGACCGCAAGACGCTGCAGCGCGGAGCGCAGGGGCCCGTTGGCCGCAACGCCGCCCGCCACCACGAGCGCGGTCGGATGGCCGGCCTGTTGGCGGAAGGCGCGAAGCCCCACGCGCGTGCGGTCCACCACCACGTCGACCACGGCGGCCTGGAAGCTCGCGCAGAGATCCGCGATGTCGGAACCGGTCAACGGCGCGATGCGCTCGGCCTCGATGCGCAGCGCGGTCTTGAGGCCCGAGAGCGAGAAATCGGGTTCGGGACGCCCGAAGAGCGGACGGGGCAGGGCGAAGCGCTCCGGATTGCCCCGCGCGGCCTCCTTCTCCACGTGCGGCCCGCCGGGATAGGGCAGCCCCAACAGCTTCGCGACCTTGTCGAAGGCCTCGCCGATGGCGTCGTCGATGGTGGTGCCGATGCGCACGTAATCGCCGACGCCGCGCACGGCGACGAGCTGCGTATGGCCGCCAGACGCCAGGAGCAGGAGATAGGGAAAGCCGATCCCGTCCGTGAGGCGGGCCGTGAGCGCGTGGGCCTCGAGGTGGTTCACGGCGAGCAGGGGCTTTCGCGTGACGAGCGCCAGCGCCTTCGCGGTGGTGAGCCCTATGAGAACGCCGCCGATGAGGCCGGGCCCGGCCGCGGCCGCGATGCCGTCGATGTCGTCGAGGGTGACCCCCGCATGGCGCAACGCACGGGCGACGAGGCGGTCGATCACCTCCACATGGGCGCGGGCCGCGATCTCGGGCACCACGCCGCCATAGGCCGCGTGCTCCGCGATCTGGCTCAAGACCTCGTTCGAGAGGATTTCCCCGCGCCCTTCGACGCCGAGTTCGACGACCGAGGCCGCGGTCTCGTCGCAGGTGGTTTCGATGCCGAGGACGCGCATGGACGAGGGAACTCGCGAGCTTGAAACGGGACGGCGGGCGCAGGCGCGACCGGATTCACGCTGCCAACCCTGCGCCCTGAATGTTAAGGCAGCCTCAAGAGCCCCGGCTTCACGGCCCGGGCGCCGCCACCCTATAGTCCCGCCCGCGGCGCAAGCAAACCGCACGCGATCCCGATCAAGGAGAACAACAATGGCGGATCCCGCAACCCTCGTGATCGGCACGCGCGGATCGCCGCTCGCGCTGGCGCAGGCGCACGAGACCCAGGACCGCCTCGCGGCGGCGCTCGGCTGGAGCGTCGAGCAGATCCCGTTGAGCGTCATCAAAACCACGGGCGACGCGATCCAGGACCGGCCGCTGTCGGAAGCGGGCGGCAAGGGGCTGTTCACGAAGGAGCTCGACATCGCCCTCGTGGAGGGCGCCATCGATCTCGCGGTGCATTCGGCGAAAGACCTGCCGACGCGCATCCCCGACGCGCTCGTGATCGCAGGGTACCTGCCTCGCGAGGACGTGCGCGACGCCTTCATCAGCCATCGCGCGAGGCACCTCAACGACTTGCCCGCGGGCGCGGTGGTGGGCTCGGCGTCGCTGCGGCGCCAGGCGCAGGTGAAGCGCCTGCGGCCGGATCTGCAGGTGACGCTGCTGCGGGGCAATGTGGGCACGCGGCTCAAGAAGTTGGAGAGCGGCGAGATGGACGCGACGCTGCTCGCCATGGCGGGGCTCAGGCGCCTCGGCTTGACCGAGCACGTGACCGCGGTGCTCGACACGGACGATTTCCTTCCCGCGGTCGGCCAGGGCGCCATCGCGATCACGGCGCGGGCCGGCGATACGCGGGTACTGGAGGCCACCGCGCGGATCGTGGATGCGGCGACGGGCGCGGCGCTCGCCGCCGAACGCGCCTTTCTCACCGTGCTCGACGGCTCCTGCCGCACGCCGATCGCGGGGCATGCGCGCTTCGCCGGAGAGGCGCTCGATTTCCGCGGCCTCGTGCTGCGCCCGGACGGCTCCGAGGGGCTCGACGTGGCGGGGCGGGGCGCGGCCGCCGACGCGGAAGCCATCGGGCGCGAGGCGGGCCAGGACTTGCGCGCCCGCATGCCGGCGGGATTCCTCACCGGCGGTTTGGGCGCTTGAGGCTCCTCGTCACGCGGGCAGCCGCCGACGCCGCGCGCACCGCCGAACGGCTGGCGGCGCTCGGCCACGAGGCGGTGGTCGCGCCGGTGATCGCATTGGTGCCGACCGGCGCCCCGCCGCCGGCCGGATCCTTCGATGCCGTTCTCCTCACCAGCGCCCATGCGGCGCCGGCTCTAGCGCACCTCGATCGAAAGGACCTGCCCGTTTTCGCGGTCGGCTCCCGCACCGCCGCGGCCGCGCGCGAAGCCGGCCTCCGCGACGTGCGCGAGGCCGCGGGCGACGCCGCGGCGCTGGCCGTTCTCGTGCGGCGGGCGCTGCCCCCGGGCGCACGCCTCCTCCACGCCGCCGGGCGCGACCGCAAGGCGGAGCCGGAAGCCTCCCTCGCGGGCGCCGGCTACGGGGTTGCGGTCTGGGAGGTCTATGCCGCGGAAAGCCTCCCCGCGCTCCCGCCCCGCATCCGCGACGAACTCCGCGCGGGCGGCCTCGACGGCGCTCTGCATTACTCCCGCCGCAGCGCCGAGATCCTGCTGGCGCTGGCTCGCGCCGAGGGCCTGCTGGACGCGCTGCTCCCCCTGACCCATCTCTGCCTCTCCGAGGACGTGGCCGCACCCCTTCGCGCCGCGTTCGCGGCCCGCGTCCGGGTGGGGGAGCGGCCGGAGGAACGATTCCTCCTCGCCGCCATTGATCCGGTCCGCGGGGGCTCGCCCAATCCCGCTCCGTCCTTCTAGCTGCCGGTCCCAGGTCGCCCTCCGGGGCCGAGCGGTGTAAGGACGGAACCGAACGTTGCGCTCAAGCTTGCCATCTTTGCCCTCCAAGAGTGTTGCCGTGACCGATTCGAACGACCCCACCCGCCGCCGGCGCCCGCACCGGGAGCCCGCCATCCTCGACCTCAAGCCCACCGTGGTGGACGACGGCCGCACCCCTCCCGCGCCCGCCGCGGGCGCAGGGGATGATGGCCGCACCTCGTCCGAGGCCGCGGCGCCCGCGGCAGGCGAAGGAGCCGCGAGCGCGCCTACCAACGATCTCGACGCCGAGCCCGCTGCGGGGACCGACGCCAACGCCGTGCACGGAGCCGCCTGGCCGGACGCGAGCGCCGTCGCGAGCGAGGGCTCCTCGACGGCCCCGGGTTCGGTCCCCGGGGCGGCGGGCCATGACGCTGCGGGTTCGGTCCCCGGGATCGCCGCGCACGATGCGCCCGGCTCCGCGACGGGAACGCTGAACGCGGACGCCGATCGGTCCGTCGAGCGCGACACGGTCGAGCCCACGGTGCCCGTGGCGGATGCCGATTTCACCCCGCCTCCCGCGGGCTCCGTCCCGCCGGTGGCGGCCGCGGCGAGCCGGGACGAGGCCCCCCGCCGGGGCGCCGGGTTCGGCTCGCTCCTCACCGCTGGCGTGCTCGGCGGCCTCATCGGCGCCGGCGCGCTCTACGGGCTCCAGAGCCTGCGCCCCGCGCAGCCCGTGGTGGACCCGCGCATCGCCGAGATCCAGCAGCGCCTCGCCGCCCTGCCGCGCACCGATGCCGGGCCGGGCCTGGAGCGCCGCATCGCGGCGATCGAAACCGCGCAAACCGACATCGGCCAGCGCCTCGGCGCCGCGCAGTCGCTGGCCGAGCGCGCCGCCGCCCGGGCCGAGGAGGCCGCGAACCGGCCGGCTCCCGCCCCCGGGACGCCTGCCCCCGGGACGTCTGCCCCCGGGACGTCTGCCCCCGGGACGCCCGCTCCCGCGACCCCCGCACCGGCAGCAGCCGGCGCCCCCGCGGCCAACCCCGCCGCCCTCAACGATCTCACCGGCCGCCTCGCGGCCCTCGAGGGTCAAGTCCGCAACCCGCCGCCTGCGGTCGCGGAGCTCACCAACCGCCTCGGCACCCTGGAGCGGCAGATCGGCGAGCGGGTTCAGGCCAACACCACCGCAACGCAAACCCTGGAGCGGCGCCTCGCCGAGACCGCGGGCGCCACGCAGGGCCTCGAGGGCCGCCTCGCGGAGGCCGCGACCGCCCGGCAGGGCCTGGAGCAGCGCCTGGAGCAGCGCCTCGGCCAGAACGACCAGCGCATCGCCGACCTGCAGCGCCAGCTCGCGCAATGGAGCCCGCAGGCCGTGCAGGCGGGCCTGCGCACGGTGCTGGCCGGGCGCCTCAACGATGCCCTGGCGCAGGGCGCTCCCTACGCCGACATCCTGAACGGCCTGCGCCGCTTCGAGGCCGATCCCGCCCGCGTGCAGGCGCTCGAACCCCTGGCAGCTTCCGGCGCGCCGACCGCCGCCGCCCTGCAGCAGGAGTTCCGCCCCCTGGCCGAGCGCATCGTGCGCGACACCCGGGGTGAAGCCGACACCATCGCGGAGCGGATCCTGCGCATGGCGGACCGCGTCGTGACGGTTCGCGCCGTGGACGATCCCGCCTCCAACGCGGTTCCGGCCGTGGTGGCCAGGATCGAGAACGCACTCTCCCGCGGCGCGCTGGGCGACGCGGCGGCGGCCTGGGACTCGCTTCCCGAGGGCGCGCGCCAGGCCTCGGCGGCCTGGGGCGGGCGTCTCAAGGCGCGGGTGGCCGCCGAGCAGGCCGCGCGGGCGATCGCATCCGATTCGGTTGCAGCGCTCAACGCGGCGCCGCGCTAGGATCACGCCCACGGGATTGCGCCCCTCGGGATCGCCCGCGCGGGGTGCGTGTTACAGGTAAGGCGCGTCCGGGAGCCCAGGCTCTGGAGGCGCGGAAGGTTAGGGCACCTCCGGCAAGCCGGTTTGGAGGCCACGAAGGGAATGCGCCCCAGCCAGCCGGTTCGGAGGCGCGGGAGAGAGGATCAAGCCAGGATGTGGCGCGCACTCGTTTTCATCGGCCTTCTCTGCGTCGCCGCCTTCGGCGCGGTGTGGCTGGCCGAGCAGCCCGGTTCGGTGGCCATCACCTTCGCGGGCTACGCCATCCAGACCACGGTGGCGGTGGCCGTCGTTGGCGTGATCGGCATCGGCTTTGCGCTGGCGCTGCTCTGGAGCGTGGTGAACGCGCTCATCCGCCTGCCCGCGCGGGTGACCTTCGCGTCCCGCGCCCGTCGCCGTTCGCGCGGCTACCAGGCCGTGTCGCGGGGCATGGTGGCGGTGGGCGCCGGCGACAGCATCGCGGCCCGGCGCTATGCCGGCGAGGCCGAGCGGCTGCTCGGCGAGGAGCCCCTGACGCTGCTTCTCAAAGCGCAGGCCGCGCAGGTGTCGGGCAACCGCGCCGTGGCCGAGACCGCCTTCGCGCGCATGATGGATGACCCGGAAACCCGGGTGCTGGGCCTGCGCGGCCTCTTCGTCGAGGCGCGCCGCCGGGGCGATCCCCGCGCCGCCCTGCAATATGCCAACGAGGCCGCCCGCATTGCGCCCGCCGCCACCTGGGCGAGCGATGCCGTCATGGAGGCGCGCTGCGCCGCCGGCGATTGGCGCGGCGCCATCGCGGCCCTGGAGCGGCGCCAGTCGCTCGGGCTCATCGACAAGGCGACCTTGCGCCGCCAGCGCGCCGTGCTGCTCACCGCCGATGCCCTCGACCGCCAGGAGCGCGATCCACACGGGTCGCTGCAGGCCGCGCTCGATGCCGTGAAACTCGCGCCGGACCTCGTGCCCGCCGCGGCGCTCGCCGGAAGGCTCCTGTCCCACCGGGGCGATCTGCGCAAGGCAGCGCGCATCGTGGAGGCCGCGTGGAAGAGCGGGCCGCATCCGGACCTCGCGGATGCGTATCTGAACCTGCGTCCCGGCGATTCCGGGCTCGATCGCCTCAAGCGCGCCGAAACGCTGGCCAAGCACTCCTCCTGGGACCCGGAGGCCCGCATCGCCGTGGCGCGGGCCGCCATGGAGGCGCGGGAATTCGCCCGCGCCCGCTCGGCCCTGGAGCCGCTGACGCACGACCGGCCCACCATGCGGGTGTGCCTTCTCATGGCGGATCTCGAACAGGCCGAGCACGGCCGGTCGGGCCGCAGCCGCGAATGGGTGGCCCGCGCCTCCCGGGCCCGGCGCGATCCCGCCTGGATCGCCGACGGCGTGGTGTCGGATCGCTGGGCGCCGATCTCGCCGGTGAGCGGGCGCCTCGATGCCTTCCAGTGGCAATCCCCGCCCGACGTGCTCGTCGCTCCCGAACTCCCGCCGGTGGACGACGTCACGGGCGATCTGGACGAGGGCGTGAAGGTGCTCCCGCCCGCCGCCCCGCCGATGCCCGAGGCGAAGGCCGCTCCCGTCGAGCCCACGCCCGAGCCCGTCCGCGAGGAGCCCGTAGCCGTGACCGCGAAGCCGGCTCCCGTGGCGCCCGCCCCCCTGGCGGAGCCGCTCGCGGCCGCGCCGCCGACCCCGGAACCGCCCGCCGCCGAGAAGACGGGGGACAAGGCTTCCGACAAGCCCTTCAAGGTCGTGGTCACGGACACGCCCGCAAACCCGCCGGCGGGCCCCGCGGAGGCCGCCGAGACGGCAGCGGTCGTGAACGGGGAGGCGAAGCCCCGCCCCAACGGCGCGGCGCATGCGGAGGTGCAGCCCGTGATCTTCCCCGTGGATCACGCCCCAGACGATCCGGGCCCCAAGGAGCCGAAACCCGCCCGGCGCAAGCTCTTCCGCTGACGGGATGGGGGTCGAAGCCGCGCCTCGTTTCGCCCGCGAGGCGCGGTTCGCCGCCGCAACGGGCCCGGGCCGCCTTGCCAAGCGAGCGGGTTGGGGCTAAGACGGCGCCCACCTGAAAGGGCATCCCGCAGGCCTCGTAACGAGCCCGCGGATCACGACGCGCCCGCCATGGGTCAGGGCCGCAATAGCTCAGCTGGTAGAGCACCTCATTCGTAATGAGGGGGTCGGGGGTTCGAATCCCTCTTGCGGCACCAATTATTTCAAGCACTTAGCTGTGATCTGGATTTCCACTGCTTACCAGGCGGTCTGTGGGTAAGCGTTTGGTAAGCGGACGCGCATCCGCTAACTTCTCCAGAGTGTAGACCTCCGTTGTTGCGTGGGAGCGGACCAGCAATGGCTCAGGACGTATACCGGGCAACAGTCCCTGCATCGAAGCTACACTGTGACCTACTCCGAGATTTTGGACGTCCAGTTTCGGGGGCCCTGCCTCCCATCCGTGAGCGGCAAAAGCTCAAAATGTAACGTTTTGTTTTGAGCCCCGATGCGAATAAGAGTATGCCGCCTTCAAGTGATTGTTTGCGGCCCAACTCCAGCATGGGACGCGTCTAAGAAGGGCGGATTATTCATAATGTGAGGATCAACGATTTTGCCTTTGATACAATTCGTTTTCAACTATATTTCTGCAGTCATCAGGTAATCTGTTTATCTCAGACTTTAGGCGCTCGATATACATCTGTCCGCCATGCTGGTTATTGATCCGCCGCAGGATCCTTGATACCTCTCTCGCACGACAGGCGGTCAATGCAAGGTCCGAGGGAGGCCAGGAGGACGACATGAACGCGTCCACCAACTCGTGTCGGGCCGCCTTGCATCGATCCCAGTCGAAGAACGGGATGAATTTGAAGAGGTCGGGTACGTCATCGAACTTGGCGAGCTCGCGGTGGACCGACGGGAACGCCGCGACGACCATCGGGGAGACCGGCCGATCCCGGGACCTGAGCAAGACGGGCAGAAGGTGCCCCGCGGCAAACAGGAGAGCCCTCGGGGCGACTTTCTCCGCGTCGAGCATGATTGCGGCACAAGCCTCCACCGCGGCCGCATCCAGATCGAGGCTCGGGCGCTCGATCAGTGTCCGAGCGATATCGTCCATCGACCGGGCCAATCGGAGCCGGGCTGGCTGCGTCGCCTTCCTGAGGGCGACCATATTGCGGCTTGCGGTCGCCGCATCGACATCCCTGCCGAGCCCCGTCCGGGCGACCCAAGCGCCATCGAGGCTGTCTCCCACGGCACTGAGCAACGACGAGATGAGGTCGATCTCGTTGCCCTCGAAGCGAACCTTTAGGCAGCGGCGCAGCGCGTGTTCGGCAAGTTTCAGTCTGGCCTCACCCTGTAGGCCTTTCAGCACGCTCGGCAGAACCCTGACGAACGGCTCGATCGTAAGCGCATCGCCGGACACTGCGCGCCGAAGCAGCTTGGGCGCCTTAGTCTCCATGGCGTCGAGGGCATCCGTGCCTACCCGCTTATCCCGGAGCATGGCGGCGAACTGCCGGTCGTTCGCTTGACGGAGGAGTTCGAGCAGCATCGCCGTCGCCGCTTCCCGGTCGAGGATGTCGGCATCGAGCCCAAGGAGCCAGCGCGCGTCTTCAGCGTTGGGAGTCAGCGTCCGGGCGATCAGCTCGTTGCGTCGTGCCGTCGACGGAAGCGTCACCAGCGCCGACCGCACATCCTTTCTGGTGCTGGCGAGCAGCGCCGTGTCTAGGACGAGTCCGGAGAGCTTCGCAGCCGCGAAGTCGTTCGTCTGGCCCAGATGGCGCAGCTCCGAGGCGAGTTGAGGAGCATCGAGTCGTCTGACGAGGGGTTCGGCGGCCGGGAGTTGCCAGTCCTCGATCAGCCGTGGGAGGAGGCTGCGACCGACGGCATTGAGGGTGTCGTTGTCCAGCGCTGGAAGGATCTGGCCGAGACGTTCGACGAGACGGTGATCGTTCGCGACGTGATCGGCCAGCGGATCGCCGTGGGCCAGGAGCCTTCCGAGCACTGCCGGGGCGGCTTCGCACAAAGCGCGCTCTGAACGTTCCGTGAAGTTGCCGCCGAGGCCCGAGGCTATACGCGGCACGAGGTCGGCGAGGGCTCCGCGTGGGTCCTCCTGCGACAGGAGCGTGATCGCGCCTTCCGGCGCGCGCCCGGCCAGCCTCTCGACCGCTTCAGCGACAGCCGCACGTCCAGCCGGCATGGATCGCCCCTGCAGCTTGCGGGCGATGGCGCCGAGGAAACTCCAGGCGTCGTTCTCTGGAAACGTCGCAGACGCGCGGTTCGCCGCCTCCACCAACGACGGCTCGATGGCCTCGACCGCGAGCACGTCCCGGACCTTGCCGGAATTAACGATGTCCAGCAGGCCGAGAGCGGCCGTCGGCGTGTTATGTATCTTGGTGACCAGTTCGTCCCACAACAAAGCAATCCGCAGGGCCGCCGCGTCGTCCGGGCCGGTATCGCCTCCGCTCACCAAGCCGATCTCAGGCACGGTGAGCAGCCGAGGATAGGGCTGGTTGAAGACCCGAGCCACGATCGCGCCCGTCCAACGGTGTCGACCGTCTTGCACCGAGCGACCGTCCACCCGACGGCCGTTCCAGTCGGCGAACTTCGCCCTCGCATCCTTCGGCGCGAAGACCAGATCGAAGTCGCGCCCGGCGACCTTGCGCGGGGATCGCCCGAACGTCGACACGGCAAACCGTCGCCTCAGGGACGGCCAGAGGGCGGTCAGCAGGCGCGTCGCGATGAGATCGGGATCCTGTGCGTCGAGCACGACGACAGGCCGTGCGTCCTCCAGGAACAGCGCCTCCAGGAGTTCGCTGCCGTTGAACGTCGGCACAGGGGGCAGCGGCTCCGCCCCCGTCTCCCGAACGACGACCCGGCTGGCGTCCCGCGCGTCGGGAAGCCTGTCGAGCCGCAACTCGTCGAGGTAGGCCGACAGGCTGTCGGCCTCGGCCCATTCGCCGATGGGGATGATGAGGCTGAGGGTACGAACGCATCCCGCCCGCGCGACTGTCAGGTCCTGCCAGGTCCGCGCAAGCACGAAGCGCTCGCCGCTGGGTAGCGGATACGCCGTCAAGTACGGCTCGAATCTTTCGCGCGGCCGCAACGGTCCCGCGACGTCAGACAGCTGGTTGACGATCAACTGGTCCATCTTGGGAAGGTGCACGGACGCCGCTAGGAGCTGGTGCCCCTGCTGGTACCCATGCACTTGGCGCTCGACCGTGGACACAGTCAGACGCCGACGGCCCACGCGATGGGCCACGTCAGGTCGTAGTCCTTTCGCCAGGTACCCCGGTCGTCCTCGACCGCTACCCATCCGCGGCCATCGAGACCGCTCTCCTGGACAGCGACGCGGCAGGACTCGTCGGCCTTGAGATCGCCGCCCACTACGCTGAGACCGAAGACGCGGAGGTCAATGCCCTCGACGTCATCCAGACGTCCCGCAAACAGGGGGTACTCGCGCCTGAGCCATGCCTTCGGACCCAGCTTGAACTGCTCGGGGTCCACCATATCCCACGCGCTCACCACGACCGAAACGCGCGGGTTCTGGCCGCCAGGTCGCGGCGCCAGCGTCGCATTAAGGAAGCGCATCAACTCGCACAACATGACCTGGGTGGGCAGTCCGCGGTCATCGACGTTGCCCAGCTTGCTCAGTAGCCTCTTCGATGTGACCCAATCCAAGGGGCGGACGTCAGCTTCCGAATTCACGCGGACGAACAGCAACGCGCCGAAGGCCGATCGCATCTCGTTCATGAGCGCGGTGGACACCTCGCCCTGTTCGGCCGCGTTGAGCCAGAGCTCCCCAGAGATGTCCGGGATAACGATCTTCGTCTGCTCCCCGCCTCTCTCGGCCGCCACCACTACCTCGAAATCGCGCCGGTCGTCCGCATGCTCAGACCGCGGGGCGAAGCTGCCGGAGTACAGGTGATCAGCGACGTCGAGGACGAAGCGGATATCCTCAGGCTGCTGGGCGGCATGGAGGCGCCCACCTCCGGCGTCAAGGGCCGGCCAGACGCGCCCGACGTAGTTGGTCTTCCCGGAATCGGGTCCCCCGAGCAGGACGATCGAGTTACTCATCGCTGCCTCCTGTACCCGATGTAGGAGCGTACGCCTTCACCCGGCTCGGAGGTCGGCCAGACGTCGACGGGCGGCAAATCGCTGGCCGCGGTGGCCGCGATAAGTTGCTCCAACCCAAAGCCCGGTCTCGCCTGAACGTCGTCGTCAGAGAACGGCGCGACCGGCACGATCGTCGCCGTTATGTCGCGCTTCGCGAGTTCCGCCTCCAAGCGGGCGACCACCGGCGGAGGCGGTTCGCCAGAGTCGCGATGCGTGATGACGAGCAGCAGTTTCGGCACCGATCCGTCAAACAATGCCCTGAGCCGCCCCGCGAGTTGGCCGACCCTTGATATTATTCCTTGCCGACGCTCCCTGCTCTCCAAGGCACGGCCGTCGAGCACTACCCAGATCGCCTCCGCGGCCTTGAGGAACTCGAAGCGGTCCGTGCGGGAGATAGCGACGAGGTCCGTCGTCCATTCTCCTGGCAGGTCCGGCAACGCGAGATCGACTCGTCGGCCGTCGGACTCGCGGACTAAGCGCAGGTGGAGGAACCCGGGCCGCCTGTCGTCTGCCAACTCGGTATGGACGGTCATCTGCTCGGGTGGATTGCCTGAGTCCCAGTCGCGTGCGCCCCGTGCGATATCCTCGAAGGCCATAAGGCTCTTGCTGTCGGCGAAGCTCCATCCGGCCAGCTTGGCGTTTGAGACCATGAGGTACAGGCTCGCGAGGCACGCGGTCTTACCCGACTCCGGGTCACCCAGGATGCCGACCACGGTCACGTAGCGCGAGCCCATAATCTGGGAGACCGCGTCCGGCCCCAGCATTCGGCTCGACGGGAACGACGCCGTTCCCTCCGGCCGCTCAAGCACGGGCGCTCCGATGGCCGACAGACCTTCCGTAGCGGATAAACCGGTGTCTCCGGCCGCTTCGGCGGCACCGGTGGCCGGCCGCCTGGCGACACGATGCTTACAGGTCGCCGGATCGTTCTCCAGCGCGCAGACACCGGTCTCCCCGACCGTGCAACTCTCGAAGGTGCACGCCTCGCTCACAGCTTGACGAGCCCGTGATGGCACATGCGACATAGCCCGGCCTCGAGCAGGGCCTGCGCCGCCCAGGTCGAGGCCTTCCGCTTCTGGTCGGCTCCCGGTACGCCGACCTGACCTGAGGCGAGGGAATGAAGCAGCGGGAACACCGCCGGATGGCGGGAGGCACGGCCGGCGTCGAACGACGTCGCGAGCTTAGCCCGGTCGCCACCTATCGCCTCGATCAATTCCGTGAGGTCGAGCTCCGGGTCTTCCTGGACCCCGCGCAGCACCAGTTCGTAGTGCAGGTCGGCGGGCAGCCGGCGGAGATGGCTCGCTGCCTCGATCCCCAGGGCAACGAGGCGCAAGGGTTCGTCCATAGAGTCGACCGCGCGCCCAAGGAGCCGACTGCGGTTCAGTTGCACCCACCACAGGAAATCGAGCTCCTCCCGATCGAGCGCGGCGTTGCGCCTGAGAGCCTCGATCGTCGGGGCAGTCACCTTCTTGAAATTCGTGGTAGGCTTGGCGCCTTCCGGGACCGTTACGGTGAGTTCGCCGAAGTCAGGGACCACGCTACGTTCCCGGACTTTCTCGGCCGAAGTTTGGCTGCGTTGGCGTGCGCGGGTGAGGATCTCGCGGCGCAGCTTCTCGCGCTTCTCCTCCGCTAGCTGCGGCTGGAATGCGAGGGCCGCCCACAGGGCGTTCGAGAAGACGTCGGCGGTTGTCCACCCATTTGGTACCGGGGTGCCGTCCAAGATTGACATCACGGCCATGCCCGCGCAGATGCCGACGTCGAGCGGGCTTTCCTCGTAGAGGAACGCGGAGGCGTGGTTCTGCAGAGCCTCTTGCACCTCGGTGCCGAGATCCTGGTGGGGCCTACCGTCGCCACCTAGCGCGTCGGCGATCATCCCAGCCTTGTCCAGAATGGTGGTCAGGTCGTTGACCTTGCCCCAAGCTTGGGAGAGTTCGCCGATGGCCGCCCGGCGTGCGTTGACATCCTCGTTCGACGGCGTGAGCGTCGAGATCCTCATGTGCACCGGAAGGTTGTCCATCACGCGTCCTTCTTCTCTCGTTCACCTATGTGCCTGTCGATCATCGCGATCACGTCGGGAAGCTTGCCCTCGCGGACGAGCCAGTCGAAAAGCCTGCGCTCCAGGCCTTGGGTCATCCGCTCGTCCGATTCCCTCGGCACGGCTTCGAGGTCAACGAGGATTCGCAGCCGCTCGCTCTCGTAGAGATCGCGGAAGAACCGTAACAGGGTGAGTTCGTAGCCTTCGGCATCCGGCAGCATTGGCGCTGTCTCCCCCGAGCTGGTCTCCGCCTTTTCGGTGAGCACCAGCTCGACGACCGGTTCAAGTTCGACGCCGTCGCCTTCGGGTTGCGCGCGGGCGGCTGGGATCGGACCAAGCTTTCTAAAATTCGGCGAGCCCAGCGTGAAGCGTGGCTCGCTACCGCCGAGGCGCCTGTTGTCCGCCTCAAAACAGGTCCGTTCCGGGTTCCAAGCTCGGGGGTGCATCGTGACAACGAGGCTGTCCGTACCTTCGTCCCAGTCGAACTCGATGACGTTGTAGGTGTGGGTGTAGGTAGCATCCGACCGGAAAGGAACCGCGGCACCGGCCGCAAGCATCATGACGTCGCAACCATCCTCAACCCTATCGACGTCAACCTTTGGATCGTGTTCGTGACCGGTGATGAACACACGTGCGCGGCTGCGCACATACTGCCGAACGTCGTCAGCGTCTTTGTACCAATTGAGGGGATGGTGTGCGAGGACCACATTCTCCTCGCCGGCTTTCCGCGGGATTGCGAACTGGCGTTCGCCGATGACCAGCTCCGGGGGATTGTCGCGCTCTTTGCCGTGGCAGAGGAGCGACGAGTTCAGCCGCACGAACCTGATCCAGCGGTCCGGCCCAACCTCGACGCGTAGGTCCGTCGCGTACTTGGCCTCCTCGTCCAGCCCGCAGTTATATCCGATGCTGAACCGACTGTAGTCCTCAAAGCGGGCAAAAAGCGTCGCGCGGTCGTTCTCGTTCGAGATTACCTGCTCGTATTCTGCTGCACCTCCCGCCCTGATGAAGTCCAGGAGCTGGCGCCCACCGATGGAGAGCTTGTCGCGGTCCACATCGTGATTTCCGGGAATCATCCGGACTCGATGGATCGGACAGCCGATCGCTTCGGCCAGTCGATCGAGCCACCTGCCAGCCTCGGCGTACTGCTCCGCCTTGCCGGAATAAGCGATATCGCCAGTGACGAGGATGCCGTGCGCAGACCCCGACGGCAGGGCTGCGACAACTTCCGCCGCATCGGCGACGAGTTCCCTCTTCACGTCGTCATGGATGTGGACGACGTGGTCGCGCTCCTGCCCAAAGTGAATGTCGGAAACATGAACAAAGACTGCCGACATCAATCCCTCAACTCACACTCGGCCTGATTGCAACGGCCTTAGCGCACTGAGAGAGCAATTTCATCGCAAGTGCGCATAGTCGACCCTTATAGCGTGGGCGTGGACCGCGTCGATAGCCAAGGTCCGCTTCCCCGGGTATGCTCCAACTGACCTTTATGGCCGAGAAGGGCGGATTTCGTTGAAAAACTCTCAGGACACCACTTTTTGGCGGCATCGTCATACCAAATATTGCGCCCGCGCCCGCGCCCGCGCCCGCGCCCGATTGGGCATTCAACATCTAGGCGCTCTGGGCACCGCTGGCGAGTTTTTTCAACAGTATCAGCGCAAAGCGGACACGACTGAAGCGCGGCTATAGTAGCTGCTCTTAGGCTCTGTGCCGACGTTGGCTTGATGTAGCCAACGTTAGGGGAAGTAGACATTCGTGACGCGCGCCGGTGCTTGCACTTTCTCGTGGAACACTCACGTTGCAATGTTAGTCACAGGTCCGAGAACGCTCGCGTCTATCCTCAAGCTTGCGTCCGAGAACCTGGCTTCTCAGATCCGGAGTCACGAGCGCGTCTTCGACCTATGTGAGCAACCGTGGGCAGCTCACCTGAGCAACCCGGAACCGGACCTGGACGCGACCTACTGCGTCGTCCGAACCTTCGGGTGCTGCCTTCAACATGTTGCTGCGTCGGCGAATCCACACGACGGCCAACCGCCCTGCGGGCGCGAGCCTCAGCTCAACGGGGAGCCGCCATCGGAGCAGGCTGCAGCACCCTTGCTCACATGCGCGGGAGCAAGGGGGCGAGGCAGTCGTATTAAGAACTAAAGTGCGGCGCTGCGTCTGCACGCAGCCGACGAGCGACATCACAGCGGGCACAAGATGGTCTACTTAAGCTGCATCGCTTTCTCAGTCCTGGATAGGGGCTAGGCGTGAGCGGACGCAGAACCTGCGGTCTAGATCGCTCATCCGGGCATTCCCGCGATGATTGGGGAGCAGTGGTGCTTAGCAGTTTTCGTTGTCCTACTTCCCTGAGTTTTGGATACGTGCTGTTCATTGCGCTGCTCTCGACAGATTGCAGGCATCACGATGTCACTAGATCTAACTGGTAAGGTAATCCTAATCACCGGCGCAACTGACGGCCTTGGGCGTGCCGTTGCGACCGCCTTAGCCCAACGCGGGGCGACTCTGCTTGTTCATGGGCGCGATCGCGCCCGGGGTGAGGCGGTTGTGGCGGAGGCACTAGCGGCAGGAAGCCCTGAAAGCCGGCTCTACAAGGCCGATTTTGCGACCTTCGCTGATGTGCAGCGCATGGCCGACGCTGTCCTGGCTAACGAGCCACGGCTGGACGTTCTGGTAAACAATGCGGGCATCATTCAGGATACGCGGCAGGAGAGTGTTAATGGCTGCGAACTCACGTTTCAGGTCAACTATTTGGCCAGCTTCCTCCTGACACATCGATTGAGGCGCCTGCTCATGGCCTCAGTGCCAACTCGGATCATTAATATCGCCTCGGCCGGTCAGGCCCCAATCGATTTCAGCGATATCATGCTCGAGCGGCGCTGGAGCAGCTGGCAGGCCTACGGCCAATCTAAACTCGCCCAAATCATGATGACCCTCGATCTCGCTGAAGACCTCGCAGGCAGCGGCGTTACCGTTAACGCGCTTCATCCGGCGACGCTGATGCCCACCAAGATGGTTCTCGGCCGGTTCGGGGTGAAAAGCACCTTGGAGGACGGGGTGAGGAACACGGTTCGCCTAGTTTCCGATCCTAGCCTCTCTGAGGTATCCGGCCAATACTTCGTCGGCGATCGCGAGGGGAGGGCACATCCCCAAGCCTACGACTGCGCGGCGCGCATGCGCCTTTTGGATCTCAGCCGAAATTATTTGAGCCTGCACGACCGTAACGACTTACGAATGTAACCCGACCGATAGCCGTTGTCTGGAACGAGTGAGCTCGGAACTCACGAATTGATCATGCGCTCCGCCGTATCGACTAAGGTGAGTCAGGCAAACGCCGGGCGCTCAGGAGCATCCAGTCCGACCCAACCTGGCAACCCTGTCGTGCATGCCACCCCCTCCGGCATCTGTCGGGCCCTACCTCAGGGTCTCGAGTACTGAGCCCCGCCAAGTCTATCACCTGCCTTTCCCGGGCGACTACATCGATCGAGGTCTGCACGACTGCGCGGCTGCAAGTAACATCACGCGGCAGCGATCAATCGTGTTCAGCCCACCGTGGGCAACATGTTAGACCTTTTGGGGCGCCTGAGCCGCTGGAACGCGGTCGCTACCGTACAAACATCTTGAACGACCGATGCGAGGCCAAATCGTACAACTGGAACGGCGCCTACTGCAGTTCGGCCTTTCCAAGCTGAGGCAGAACCGCTTAAGCTTGGGCTTATTAGGCTTAGGAGTCACGGATGAGCACTAGCTCTGACACTGCGGTCGATGTCTATCAGGCTATAGCCGACGCTCTCGCTGAGGAATGCGGCGTCCCGCGCGAGAAAATCACACCTGACGCGAACCTTGCCGAAGATCTCGGCTTAGATAGTCTTGCCTTCATCGATCTCTGTTATGCTCTTGATATGCGGTTTGACATCAAAATTCCATTTGAGGAGTGGGTGAACAGCATCAATTCCGGCAACCTAGATCCGAAGGAAGCTTTCCGGATGAAGTATATGGTGGCCGAGGTTGAGAACCTCGTACGCAGCAAGGCTGCTTGATCGCTGAATGGCTTGGAGTGCCCCAATGGCCGCGCATGAGAGGCCTGCGGTTTGGGTAACAGGGGTTGGCCTGGCTTCCTGCCTTGGGTCTGGCGAAGCTGTGCACCTAGAGAAACTTTTTGACGAAGGTGGGATCAAGCGTCCGGTAGACCGAATTGTCGGGATGCCTGTAGTGCCGCTCGGCCCGCTTGCCCTTGACCGCTACGTGCCGAATCGCGTCGAGCAGAAGCGCCTCGGCGCGGTTCAGGCGATCGCTGTTCAGGCCGCCGGCGATGCGCTCGATAGCGCTGGGCTGCTCGGTGATCGAGAAGTGCTGTCGAACGCCGTAGTTGTGGTCGGTGCCGTCGGTGGCGAGCGTGACGCGGCATTCGATGCGTCTGTCTTTGCTGATCCGGCTCGCTATGCGGATCCAGCCGAACTGAACCAGCGTCTGGTATCCGGTACACGCCCTAGCCTGTTTCTCGCGCAATTGCCGAACCTCGTGGCTGGCTGCATTTCAATAATCTTCGGCGTAGCCGGCGGTTCGCGCACTGTGTTGGGCGAGGAGATCGGCGGCGCTAACGCTCTACATGCAGCACGGCGGCTAATCGAAGCGCAACGAGCTGATGTCGTCATCGCCGGCAGCGCCTTCAATGGGCAGCGCGAGGATCTGTTGCTATTCTACGGTGCAGGTGGGCTGCTTTGGCAAGGTGATGGCGTGCCGCCGCCGGTCAGCGAACGCAGTACGCCGAGTGGGGCGGTGCTCGGCTCTGTAGGCGGTTTCCTGGTGTTAGAGTCGGCCGCGCACGCAGCACGGCGTGGCGCAGCGCCGTATGGCTGCCTAACCATGACAGCTGTGCACCAGATTGTGCGCGGTCCAGGTGCGCTTGCCACGCTGGTTGAGCGAGTTGTGCCGGATGACAGGCATTCACTTGCCATATTGTCAGGGGCGAGCGGCGCCGCGCCAGCCACTGACGATGAACTCAGCGCGCTCACGCGGCTCCAGCCCGCAGCGATGCGCACAACAGGATCGATATTTGGGCACAGCTTCGAGGCGGTGCTGCCGTTCAACGCCGCGCTCGCCGCAATCGCGCTGCGCCGAGGCGCGCTTTGGCCTAGGCAGGCAGGAGATCCGCCAGATTGTAGGGAGGCGCAGCACGCGCGGATCCTCGTATCTGGTATTGGCGCACTGCTTGGAGAAGGGTTTGCAATATTGGAGCGCTGCAGAGAGACAAGCACATGAGCAAAGTCGAGCGAGCCGTCTATGTGACCGGAATGGGCATGATCACCTCGCTCGCACTTGGCGTCGAGGAGAACTGGTCCGCGCTATCCGCTGGTCGCTCCGGCATCCGCACCATAGATCGCTTTGACACCGCGAATCTCCGTGTGCGCATCGCGGCGACCGCCAGTTTTGGTGATCTGGACCGATTGTCTTACGTTCAGCGTACGATGCGCATGGCGGAGATGGTAGCGGACGAAGCGCTGGAGCAAGCCGGACTCCCGCGCGACGCCCCCGGCGCACCGCTCATCCTCGGAATACCGCCGGTAGAGATGCAGTGGCGCGAGCGGCTTGCCTGTGCGCTTGCGGTGGGCGGAGGGGCGCCAGTGGACCACTCGCTTATGGTTGCCGCCGCGATCGGCGGAGCCTATCCGGCTACATTCACCGACCACGCGATTGGGGGCTTCGGCGGGCGTCTGGCGGAGCGGCACGGGTTCACAGGTGCGCCAATACTGCTCAACACAGCCTGTTCCACAGGCGCAACTGCGATCCAGATGGCAACGGAGATGATCCGCGACGGACATGCGGATCGGGTCGTCGCGATCGCGACCGACGCGCCAGTGACGCCCGACACCATCGTGCGCTTTTCCCTTCTCGCTGCGCTGTCTATGAGCAACGAGCGAGGTGCCAGTGCGGCGCGCCCCTTCTCCGCAGATCGTGATGGTTTCGTGCTCGGCGAAGGCGCTGCAGCCCTGGTCCTTGAGAGCGTCCAAAGCGTCGCGAGGCGCGGCGTCCGCCCGATTGCGCTAGTCGCTGGTCTGGGTGAGAGTGCCGACACTTTTCACCTAACCCGCTCCAGCCCCGACGCATCCGCCGCTAGCCGGGCAATGTTTCGGGCAATCGACGATGCCGGGATAGCACCGGCGGACATTGGGTACGTCAACGCGCATGGCACCGGAACGCCGGAAAATGACCGCATTGAAACCCTTGCATTGCTGGGGGTCTTCGGGGAGGGGCGCTGCCCACCGGTCTCCTCGAGCAAGTCGATGATCGGTCACACCCTCTCGGCCGCTGGTGCGGTAGAGGCGGTGATTGCTATTTTGGCGCTCACACGTGGTCTGCTGCCGCCTACAATTAACCGCATGAAGCCGGATCCCGAGATACCGCTAGACGTCGTGCCAGATACTGCGCGGCCGGCCGCGCTGCGCCATGTGCTCTCTAATTCGTTCGGTTTCGGAGGGCAGAATGTTAGCTTGGTCTTCAGTGGCCCTGTGTGACGTGCAGATGAGCGTGTCTCAGCCGAAGAGCAGCCAAGCAGGCAACGCCACGAGCGCGGCCAAGTTGAGAAGCAGCATCGGGATACACAGAAGTGCGATAACGGCCACGGTCGCGTCATGTGGGCGCTTTGAGATTGGGCGGGTGCCTAAGCCTAGGGCGTCGCGGGTCCAGCAGGTCGCGTCCAACACGAGCATGTACACCATCACCGTCGGGGCAAGCGCAAGTAGTATAACAAGCACCACTACCTCGCCCGGCCTGCCGCGACGCAGCAAGGCGTTCCAGACGCGGAGGACCTGCGGCATACCTTCATCCTTCCTGTGCAGAAGTACTATGCCGCTCGCAGGCGCAGCTTAGCAACTGCGATGAAGCAACGTTTGCTTGAAGTGAGAATCCCCACGGAGGACGGGCTGCAGCTCTCGGGGACTCTTGCCATGCCGGCCTCACCACCATCGCGTATCGTACTAATCACCTCGGCGCTCGCAGTGCCACGGCGGCTTTACACACCCTTCTCTCGCTTCCTAGCCGCTTCGGGGGTCGCAGCCTTAAGCTTCGATTATCGAGGTTTTGGCGATTCCGGGCCCGCTTGGCGGCCAGAGACAGAAGGAGGTTTGCGGGTGCTCGGTGAGCACGATGTGGCTGCTGCGCTGCATTTTGCTGCTGGCATGGAAGGCATACAGCGGGTGGACGTAGTCGCGCACAGCTTCAGCCTCATGCTTTTCGGTATGGCACCGAACCGAAATCTCGTGAAGCGCCTGATTTCAGTGGGGTCCGGCTCGCCGCATTATGCTTTCCAGCCCTTCCCACGCAACCTGCTCTACCTATTCCTTTGGGGCATTGTGGTACCGCGCTCGGCGCGCGTGCACGGCTACTTCCCAGGCAAGAGGCTAGGCCTGGTTGGCGACATGCCGGAGGCAGTGGCGCGCGAAGTCGCGGCTGCCTGTCGCCGACGTGGTGCGTTCCGAGCTGAGCTGCAGGATTGGGAGGGCGACCTCTGGGCCATCGGTATTTCGGATGACGAGATCTCCCCTCCAGCGGCAGTGGACGAGATGCACGCCGGCATCGCGCGCGCGCGGATGCGGCACTCACAGCTCTCACCCGTTGAGCTTGGGTTGAAAGAGATCGGTCATTATGGCGTGTTCCTGCCGACGTCCAGCGCGGTTTGGGGACAAATGGCGTCCTGGCTCAACAAGGACGAGTTGAGTGAGGCACCTGTGCTGTAGGAGGCGAGGAGAGCAAACGATGAAGGGGCCCATGGCGACGACCAACGAAGGTGATAGCGATTACACCCCGCCAGCGCCTGTGCCACGCCGCATGTTAGGCCTTCCCGATGGTGACCTGCTGACCATGCTGCCGGCCCGCTGCTTCGAGGAGCTGACACTGCACGTTGGTGCGAGGCGGAAGCAGCCGCTTCTGATCACCAGCAACCCTGCTTTGGTCAGGACTGTGCTCGGTGACGATGGTAGTTTGTTCGCTCGGAGCCAGGAAGTAGTCAGCGCATTCGGTCCGCTCATGGGCCGGGGCTTGTTCCTTGTGACCGGCGAGGCTTGGCGGCGCCAGCGTGCCATGCTCGAGCCAGCTGTGGGGCACCTGCGGGTGCGTGCCATGTTTCCACACATGCGCGCGGCACTGGAGCGCTTCGCCACTAGGGCGGTGGCCTCAGCAGGTGAGCCGATGGACCTCTCCGCGGAGATGCACGGGTTAGTTCTGGACATTATCTGCCGCACCATCTTCTCCGCGCCACTTACCTCGGACGAGGCGACAGAGCTGCGCGCGCTGTTTGACGAGTTCCAGCGTGTCGCACCAGAGACCAACCCGCTTGCCCTTCTCGGTCGCCCAGCAGACCGGCAGGCTGCAGATGACTTCCAAAAAGCCAGCACAAGCCTACGCCGGTTCATCGCCGGCCGACTCGAACGGCGGCTGGCTGGAAAGGACCGCTATGATGCTGATCTACTGCAGGCAATTATCGACGCACGTGATCCCCAAAGTGGAATAGGCTTTACCCGGGAGGAGATTATCGATCAGGTCGCCGTCTTCTTCTTTGCCGGCCATGATACCTCTGCAATGGCCCTGACCTGGGCGCTCTTCATTTTGGCGCAGCAGGAAAAGGTGGCATGCGCGATGCGCGAGGAGGCGGTGACGCTTGCACCCGGCCGTTGCCTCGAGGCTGATGACGTGCGGCAGCTCGCATACACGCGGCAAGTCATGCTCGAGGTACTAAGGCTGTATCCCTCGGCGGGCTTTATCAGCCGAACGGTCCAACATCCGGTCAATTTGGACGGCTTCGATCTCACGGCAGGCACGCTGGTCGTCACCTCACCATGGATCGTGCATCGCCACCCTCTAGTATGGGAGCGGCCGGAGGTATTCTGGCCGGACCGGTTCACACGCGAGCGCGAACGCGCAATCCCAGCGGGCGCCTTTATCCCATTTGGCCATGGGCCACGCGCCTGCACCGGGCGTGCGCTCGCAATGGCAGAGATTCCCTTTCTTCTAGCTGAGCTCACTCGGCGTCTGCGGCTGCAGGTGCTGAACGCAGAGGCAGCCATGCCGATCGCGCGACTGACCTTGAAGCCAAAAGTGGCGATACGTTGTAGTTTCACGGCGCTTAGTACGACCGCCTGATATAGTCACGCAACTGTTGCACCTTGTATGTCCGTGGGATCAGCGCCGGTCAAACCGGCAGGTCAGACGGCGGGAACTCGTGCCGCAAACTTGAATGAGGTTTTGAAGCTGATCCGTTCCGCACTCGAGATCATGGCGTGCCATGTGGCTGTGCCAGATGTGTCCGCGGGCGCAATGCGGCACCCTCGTCACTTGCCACCGTATTTGTTCGCATTGCACTCCCAGACCTATTGCAAACTCAAGGCGGCCGTGTTGCGACTAGCCGAGGTAACGGACAACTCCACGCACCGACTTGCATCCGCACACCCAGCTGTTCTCGCTAGCTTTATACGCACGCGTCTGGGTTCGCGTTATCCCTTACCGGTGCCGTTACCAAGGACGCGCAGTGTGCTGTCCAGTGTGAGCGGCTCACTTCTGGGTATAGGCGCTCGCGCGTGCATGCGCTTACTTATCACACTGCTGAAGCCCCAGTTCATCATGCTCTCGGGCAGCCTGAGCTCTGCCCAACTTATGCATCGTTCCGGCGACAGACCGAGTTAACCGGCGCTTACGACCTAATCGGAGCGGTCGCCGTTAACGCACGCTACTTCGCCCCGAGGTCGCTCATTACAGTTTCCATGCTCGCAGTTCTTCTCGTGAGGCGATTCGCTGCCGGACTTCGCCTGATCAGCCTGGCCTTAGTGCGCCGCCTACCACCTCAAGTCGTCGGGTGGCGATATCGGTGATGCGCGGATCGTGTGTGGTCATGATCACACCGCAGCCAAGGCTGCTCGCCAGGTCGTGCAGCCTGTCTGCAACTATGCGCGCCGCGGGGTAATCGAGCGAGGCGGTCGGCTCGTCTGCCAGCAAAAGGTCCGGTTTTCCGATGAGAGCCCTGGCTAGGGCTGCACGCTGCTGCTGGCCACCCGAGAGCTCCTCCGGCCAGCGGCTCCCTAGCCCCTCAAGTCCGAGCCCAGTCAGCAATTCTTCGGCTCGGGCCCGCAGCGGAGCGTCAGCTTCACTGCCTGAGAGCGCTCCAGTCTCGATATTCTCGACTACGGTGAGCGGCCGCAGCAGATAAGGCCGCTGAAAGACAAAGCGCAGCCGCCGTCGGCGCGCCGCGACCCAGGTCTCTGGCGCCGCCCCGGCATCGGTGCCCCAATGAAAGACCTGCCCTGGTGGCGGCCGACGCAGGAGCCCTGCCAGCGCTAGCAGGGTGGATTTGCCTGAACCGGAGGGCCCAGTCACTGCAACGATCTCACCCGGCGCCACCAACAGCGAGGCACCTGCTAGTACCGGCGGACCGCCATAGTCCCATGTGAGACTACGCAGTTCCAGCAGCGGCACGTCGTGGACGCTCACAATAGGCTCGCCGGGTCGGCTCGGCGGATACGACGACCTGCGGCTAGCCCGGCGACAGAAGCCGTAACCGCCGCGAGAAGTCCAACCAGGGCCACACGCTGCATGCTCATTTCTAGCGGCAAGCCTGTTGCCATAACGCTCATCCGGTAGAGCAGCGCCGCCAGCACTCCAGCCACCGGCGTGGCGGCGGCTGCGAGTAGCACACCGGAGACCAGTATTGCTAGCACGAAGAAGCGATCGGGCAAGTCCAGGGTCCGCAGCACCGCGTATTCCGGAAGACTTTCTTCCACCGTTTGCACCAACGCCTGACCAACGAAGACGGCGCAGATGACGAACCCGAGCAGAGCGCCCAGATCGAATAGGAAGCCAATCGGCGTGTCGCGGCTCCAGAAACGCTTTTCCCGGGCTGCCAGTTCGTCGCGCGTAAGCGCCAGCAGGTACGGCGGCAGCAGGGCTCCAATCGCGCGAGCGGCCTTGGTCGGATTGGTGCCCGGCTGTAGCCGGAGCACCGCTAGAGTCGGCCGCTCTCCCGTCTGGCCATTAATAGCAGTGAGCGTCGCCTCAGCCACCAACATGGTGCCGAGCGAGACGATGCTGCCGCCGAGCGAGTAGCTGCCTGCAATGGTTAGTGGCACCTGAAGATGGAGACCGGCCAAAGCCGTTTCCACCTCGACCGTTCCATCGCGGGCTAGCGTGCCGGAGATGTCACCCCAGCGTGGCCGGGACCGTGTATCCCATAGCGCTCGACCCGGCAGGCGGAGCGCGGAGAGGTCGGCGCCGATGATGCTGGGGTCGATCGCTGGCACTTCTGGATCGATTGCTAGCAACAGCAGCGCCTGAATCTGTCGTGTTTCAAAGTTCCGCAACATTAGCGACATTACGTTGAGTGTGGCCACGGCGGCCACGTCCGGATGTGCCTCAGCTGCAGCTAGGGCCCCGCGTTCGAACCAAGCGGCATTAGGGAGCGCGTTGAACTCTCTCGGCACAATCACAACTTCGCCCGCCAGCGCGCGGTGAATGCGGACGGCGCTTTCATATAAAGCATCCTGGAATCCAAGCTGCATCAGCACCAGTACCAGTCCGCCCGTCACACCGGCAAACGTCGCTAGGCTGCGGCGCGCCCGCCGCGCCGCTTGACGCCAACCGAGTAGCAGCGCAAAGCGGAGGAGACGCGGCGACATTGACAACTCAGGACCCGCTAAAGCGCACAAGGAGCTCGAGGCCGGCGACGGGCGGCAACCCAGCGGCATCATGAATCTTAAGTTCGACCTCAACGAAACGCCCGCCACGTGATGCCGCCGCCTCAGCCGGAGTTCGATCCGCACCGTGCACGATGCCGCCGATGCGGAGGATGGTAGCATCCCATTCGCGCGCTATCCCACGAGGGGCGACACGGGCCCCAGTGCCGGGGACGATCTGCGGCAGTAAGCGTTCATCTAGCTCAGCAATCGCCTTCAGTTGGGTCATATCGGCGAGATCCAGAATAGCACGCCCCGCCACGGCCTCGCCGGAACGTGCGTGGACCCGCAGTATGGTGCCAGGACGCGGTGCACGTAGTAGCGCCAGCTCGGCCTGTGCCGCGCTCGATGCCAGCCGGGCGCGGGCGAGTGCGACCTCCCCTTCTGCCACCCGAATCTCCGTCTCGGCCACGCTGGTGGTGGCAGCGAGGTTAGCTTCTGCTTCGCGAAGAAGGGCCTGGGCGCGGCGCAGCTCGGCCTGGCGAGTGTCGCGGTCGGCATCGGTCCGCACACCAGTACGCTGGAGGTCGGTAGTACGGCTCATTTGCTGCTGCGCCAATGAGAGTTCCGCCTGACGTGCGTCAATCGCAGCTCTGAGCGCTTCAAGAGTCGCCTCCCGGAATGGTCGGCGGGTTTGTGCGAGACGGCGCTCAGCTAAATCGAGTGAAGCCTGCGCAGCCGCTACCTCGGCGAGGGCCAGTTCGCGGTTACGCAGAGTAGCAAGCACTTGGCCAGTGGTCACGATCTCCCCAGGTTCAACCAAGAGCTCGCCTACCGCAACAGTGGGAGCCGTGGAGAATGCGCCTAGCGACAGAATACCTGCAATCGGTTCAAGGCGTCCCCGCACCTGGATCGGCGGAAAGCCGGTGACCACCTGCTTCTCCGGCAAGGGCTGCGCACCTTGCAGGTGCGCTGCGCCCCACAGTCCAGCCCCTACCACGGCGGAGGCCGCGACAAGACGAGGGACAGTGTACCAGATCGCCACAATACTTCCGTTGAGCTAATAAGGTCGGCGGGGTGAGTGATCGTACCGGTCTACGCTAGCGATATAAAGCTCAGCAAGTGCCTGTCATGGTGGCCGGGGCTCTTGAGCACGACAACCGCGGGGCGGGCGGTCGTTTCGAAGTAGGGATATTCAGAGCCGTCCGGCTGCCTCCTGAGCAGCCCAGCCCGACCCCTGCGCTTCGCGAGAATACCCCGAGCCAGTCTTTCGCCGTCAGGACTGTTAGCGCCTATCACGGGGATCGCGAGCGCAGAGGATATTCTCGACCGGCTTTGAGCACGGGCGCCGCTCGGTCCAACCCGGCGGCTTCCGTGCGTGTAGTGGGGTACCTACGTATTTACGCCTTCCACGATGAGTTGGATGAGCTTTATCGCCCATACATGCTCATGAGTGCTGATCTATGACTTTCCAACTCGGAAGCTTGAGACACCTGTCTCTAGCAAGTACCGGAACGGCATCCCGCCGGGTGACGATACTCCGATCAGCGCTACTCGCCACGTCAATCAGCCGACGGCCTTCATTGAAGAACCGGGAATGGTGAAAGGTGGTCGCCTCGCGGTGCCCTAGTACCTCACGGCTCGGCTGATAATAATCAAGAGCCGCGTAGAACGGCACACCTCCGTTCTCGAGCGCCGGCCGCAGACTGTCATTGCTCAGTGCTGACAATTGGGGAACCGACGGTCCATTCATTGATTTCATTTGTACTCGGCGCAGTGACCTCAGTGAGTCTCCTTGGCTGGCCCGCCAATGTCCACTAGCGCCAGTTTACCCATGGCAGCTTACAGCCGAGTTGGGCCCAAGGCGGATATAAATCGGAGTAGACTTCGATAGCTCCTCCTGGCATCGCGCCAACGTCAGCTCAGTATCAGCAAGGTCGAGTAGAGCAAATGTTCGTGACCGGCGTCCGTGATTGAACTTTCTCATGAAGCGCGCATTTTGCAATGCTTGTCACAGGTCCGAGAACACGCCCGTTGGCCACGGCGCTTGCGTCCAAGAACCGGGCTTCTCGGAAGTCAGGTGCAGGTGCGTCTTCGTTCCAAGTGAGCAACCAACGGCAGCTCAACTGAGCGACCTGGAGCCAGAACTGGATACGACCTGCGGCGCGGCCTGAAAGCTCCGGGTGCTTCGCCCAAGTTGCTTTTGCATTGGCAGAAGATCACCTCTGGAGACCACTCCGCGCATACGGACCACGGCTCAAGAACCACCCGGCATTGCAGCAGGCTGGAGCACCTTGCTCACGTGGTCGGTAGCAGTACTGACAGCCGTGTGACACCCCACCAGGTCGCATCGCCTGACGTCCTGTTTGTGCGCTTCAGGTCCGCAAGGCGGCTCCGAGACAGGGTGGGCCCTTCTTCCACACACGCCGCAGCGATCGAGCGCGGCGGTTCTCCCTTTGACAACTACTCAGCTGCAGCCGACAGGTTGGGAGCAGTACGGTCGACACAGACACGGTCGCGCCCGCCAAGCTTAGCAGCGTAGAGCGCCTTGTCGGCTCGAGCGTAAATGTCCCCGCTCGTATCGCCGCTGCAGCAGACGGCGACACCAGCCGAGAAGGTGTAGGTAAAATCCGGCTGGTCCTGGAGCGGCCTTGAATTACGGATGATGGTGAGCATGCGCTCCAGAACCGTCGTTGCCTCAGCAAGCGTTGCGTGAGGCAGAACGAGAAGCAACTCTTCTCCGCCAATCCTCCCGACGCAATCCGCTCGCCGCACCTGGCTCTGAACAGATCTGGCGAAGTCGCACAGGACAATATCCCCGGTTTGATGACCGTAGGTGTCGTTGATGTGCTTGAAATGGTCCACGTCGAGAATGGCGATGCAACCCCGACCCTGTTCACGGTCTGAAACTCGCAGCATATCCGCGAGCCGCTCCATGACGTACCGGCGGTTAGCGACGCCGGTCAGTTCATCCGTCTGAGACGCTCGAACAGCAAAGTCTCTGTCCTGTCTCAGCGTTCTGACGTCTGTCCGAAGGGAAGTGATGTCGCTGGCGATACACAGCATCCACCCATTACGCTGGACCGTCTCTGTCATCCAGAGCCAGCGGCCGTCGCAGAGGTCGGTTTCGAAGGCTCGAAATCCAACCTTCCCCCGCCGCGATTGGGTTGAGATCAGCCAACCATCAAAGTCGCGGGCACAGATCACCGTCCCAACACCTGCCTGGTAGTTGCGACGCATCAGCTCGGCCCAGAGGGGTAACTCGTCTTCGTCGATATGGAATGCGGCACGAAACGCGCAGTTAGCATAACGGAGGCGATCCTCCTCATCATACAAGGCAACCAAGGTTGAGGTCCCCTCGTGCAGGCTCAGGAGGTTGCTGAGAACGTTGCCCGTGCCTCGCGTCTGGTGAAGGCAGGAGAACTCATCAGGCGTTGCTGTCTTGTCCATATGGCTTACCCACCAACCTGGCATGATGTCGGTGTGGAGAGGACCTTGATCAGCGCCTCCTTGGTCATTGGGCGTCCAAGCAGATAACCTTGGCCGTATTCACACCCAAGCTCCTTGAGCACTGCAAGCTCTCCTGGTGTTTCGATCCCCTCTGCAACAACGGAGCACCCAAAGCGATGGGCCATATCCACCATCGTTCGGCAGAGCTCCTTCTTCAGAGCGTCCGCGTCACAGCCCGTCACAAACGAGCGGTCGATTTTAAGCGTCTCGAAGGGGAGGTCCCGGAGTCGAGCCAGCGACGAATGGCCTTGACCGAAGTCGTCAAGTGACAGCTCGACATTGTAGATCTTCAACTGGGCGGCAATCTCCTGTGCTAGAGGTATACTGTTGATGATCTGATCTTCCGTAAGCTCAAGGACGAGGCCAGGCCATTCAGCGGAGGGGGGGCGGTTCCGTCTGACGAGCTGCGCAATCGGGAGGCTGAGGAGTGCACTTGCTGGAGCATTGACACAGAGCTGGATAGGACAACCAGCGTCATAGAAGATCTGCCAGTCATTAAGTGCACCAACGATAACGTGCTCTGTGAGACACGCGAGCGACTGATCTGATGCTGACGTTAAGAAAGTAAAAGGCGGAACAATCCCTTGAGTTGGGTGCCGGGCACGGACGAGCCCTTCCGCACCTACCGTCAGACCTGTCTGCAGATCAACCTTCGGCTGGTACCACAGCTCGAGCCACTCATGCTCGAGTGCCTCATCCAAAGTGAAGCTCGGGCTCGAAACAACTGCTTCTGGAGCAGAACGTAGGCTGGGCACTGGCTGAGCGGTAGCTTGAGCAAGCGCCTCCCGAACCCGGCTTAGCCGAAAGGGCTTCGGCATTGGCGTCAGAAGCTTGAAGCCATACCGGGCACCAACAGCCTTGACGTTATCGAGAACGGCCTCGCCACGGCCGCTCATGAGCTGAATGGTTCCTTGGTAGCCATTTTCCGCGAAGGCACGAAACGCCTCGATGGCATCGCCACTTCCGAGTTCAAGATCCAGGAAGATGATATCTGGTGCGACCTCGCTCAGGGAGGAGGCAGCACTCGCCACGTCGCCGAACTCTCGCACATCACACCCGCTTGTTGCAGCTGCATTGCGAATGAGCTGTCGGATCGCCGGCTCGTCGTCCAGAATGAGAACTTGCTGCCTACGAGACTGTACCGTTGACGCTGCTATGGGCACGCTGACAATCCGAAGGAGAGAACCAGAAGTTGGCCATTCTGCCCCAGAGTGGGTGATATGGTGAGATCAGTCGCGTGGCCTAGGCGGGTGGTGCTAGTCTTCTGAGGCGAGTAGGGCGTTCCCTGTCCCAAGTTTGGTCTGCCGAGAAGCTCACGAGCGAAGCAGCACGCCGACCGCTGCAAGGAAGATGACCAAACCAGCCCGAAGTCTGTCGCGAGTGGATCGTGATGCTCTGTAAGACTCAGGCGTGTCATTGCCCCATATGAGCAACTGAGGGCAGCCCAAATGTGCAGCTAGGAGCGACCTGCAGTGCCGTCTCGATGTCCCGGGTCCTGCCTTCTACATGTTGCTGCGTCACCGAAACCCCACGACTGCCGACCACCCAGCATGCGCGAGCGTCAGGTCAATGAGGAGCCGCCAGCGGGGCCGGCTGGAGCATCTCGCTGATATGAGCGCGAGCAGGGCTCCAAGGAAATCTCGCCCCGATGGCGCCACTGCATCTGACGTCTATTGCCCATCGCCCTTGCGGGTATGCAGAGCGCCTCGAAGAGCATTGCGCTTCAGCTCAAGCGATAGCGAGCGGCGGCTGCTCCATCCACCCTCGCGCCTCTAATGGCAGGTGTACAGTCCTAGATCTGAGTACCTGCCTTCTGTGCCTTTCGACGGGCTCATGACCTAGGCCGACTGGTCGACTAACCCATTTTGAGGGGGCGCCTTAACACAACAGTAATCCTGATGTGGTTTGCCTCATAGCAATCGAGGCGGGCCTATACGGCCGAAGAGCATTCGGCCATCAGTAGTAATCCGGGAGTTCACCGCAGCTTGCACGAAGCTGATTACCAGAGCCAAGCTGCCGCGAGGTCAGACCCGCCAATGGCCGCAAACGCCTAGCAGGGAGCCAAGCAGCCAAACCAATCCCGGCGAGACCCTGATGATGCGATGACAGGCAATGCCGGCACCATGCAGGTTGATGGGGTACAATTGCCAATATGATTGATCCGGCAGTTGATACGCCCTCTGTCGCTGAGGTGCGTATCGATCAGGCCGTGCGTTCCGATGGAGAAGTCGGGAGCGCGCCACGATCAGCACATCATTGCTATGACAGACGAAGAGCACACACCGCGCTGCGGCGCCAGGTGACAATCGGATAATGTTTGTGAAGGTTGCAAGTCTAGTCTCGACAAGAAAACAACGAGCATAATGCTTTGGGGAAATCACGATGGCATCGGGCGTAACCTTCGACAACGGAGCAAGCATTGGCATTGTTGGCAATAGCTACGGCGGCTTGGTCAAAATTCGGAATGCTACGGTCGACCTTGGCGGTGTCACCACTATCGGGAACACTCTTTATGTGGGCGAGGGTGTCGATGGAAACGGCAGTACAAACCTAGGTACGCTGACGGTCAATTCCCCTGGCACGGTCCTGACTGTAGGCAACCACGCCTATATCGGTGCTAACGGGGGCACCGGGATCCTGCATCTAAAGAATGGGGCTACGCTCGACGTTAGGGCGAGCACACTTCCTTCGACAGAGTCGGGGCCTGTCACGATTGCAGACGTGGTCGGGTCAACCGGCACCTTAAACATCGGCGGCACCCCCGATGGCACCGCCATCGCTGCGGGTACGCTAAATGCTGCCACCGTCACATTTGGGGCTGGCACCGGGTTCATCAACTTCAATCACACCAACACGACCGCGGGCCTAACCTTCGCGCCGTCCATCGTGGGCGATGGCAATATCAACGCCATTGCAGGCATTACTAGGCTGACGGGGGACTCTAGCGGCTTTACCGGCGACTTGTTCGTCAAGGGAGGAGCGGCGGTCGCAGGCGATGGGGCAACGCTCGAGATTAACGGAGTATCGCCCTTCGGGACTGACGTATCCACTATCACCGTGGAAGCCGATGGAAAACTCGTCGTTGCTGCAAACATCGGCGGGTCCGTTACTGTTGCTAGCGGCGGTACGCTCGTGGGCAATCAGGGCGCCACGCACTCAATCGGCTCGCTTGCGCTGAATGAGACGTCTCAACTCAGCCTGGGGCTCGGTACGCCGAGCACCATGCCACTGTTCAGCATCAGCGGCGCCTTTACCCTCGATGGTCAACTATCCATTGCGAATTTAGGAGGCTTTGAGGAGGGAACTTACACCCTCTTCAATTACAATGGCTCCTTCACGAATGCCGGTCTCACCATCACGAGCTTTCCGCCCGGCTTCAATGTAGGCGACTGGACGATCACGTCAGATTCCGACGAGGTGTTCCTGCAGATCGCTGTCGGGTCGGGCAAGCAGTACTGGGACGGTGGTGACCAGGCGTCAGACGCGGCAGTGGACGGCGGCTCCGGCACGTGGAGCAGCAACGCAACCAATTGGACCAATGCTGATGGCAACATCAACGCGTCCTGGGCTGGGGAGAGGGCGGTCTTCGCTGGTACGGCTGGCACCGTCACGGTCGTGGGTGCGCAGACCTTCACGGGTCTGATCTTCGACGTCGATGGCTATAGCCTCATAGGCGGGCCTACCGACTCCCTTGGCATTGCGGCTGGGAAGGACGCGACTATCACGGTGAACGGGGCCTCCGCGGCCATCGGCACACCGATCACAGGCAGCACCGGGCTCGTGAAACTCGGCACCGGCGCCCTGACGCTGTCCGAGATCAACACCTATGCCGGGCTGACGACTGTCCAGGCCGGCACACTCCTCCTCGCAGGCGACGGGTCCGTCTCGTCTTCAAGCGGCGTCGACATAGCCTCGGGAGCCAACTTCAGCCTGTCGGGCATCAGCGGCGCGTCCGCGACGATCGGCAACCTGAGCGGTGCTGGTGGCGTCAATGTGGGAAGCAAGACGCTCATCGCGACTATCTCGGCATCCAGCACCTACAGTGGAAGCATCAGCGGAACGGGGGGTTTTGAGAAGCAGGGTAGTGGCACGCTGTCCTTTGGCTCGGCAGCTTCCACCGCCAATCTTGCGGAGATTGAGATCGCGAGCGGAACGCTGGCGCTCGCGGGTGGCGACAACGTCGGGAATTCGACTAGGGTGGACATCAGCGGTGCTAGCGGCACCCTCACGATCGCGACCAATGAAGCGATCGGTGCGCTCGATGGCGTCGCCGGGTCGACCGTGGTGCAGACATCTGGGGCTCTGACCCTCGGCGGCAGCGTTGCCTCGGCTACATTCGCGGGTGTGATTAGCGGGGCCGGTACCCTGGTCAAATCTGGCACCGGAACGCAGATCCTCACCGGCGATAACACCTATGCCACAGGCATCGCCTCGGGAGCGGTCGCTACGACCGTGGCAGGAGGGACCCTGCGGATCACCGACGGCGGCTCAATCACGCACACAGCGGGCGTCACCGTCGTTGGAACAACGAGTGTTGCCGCGTCACTTCAAATCGTAGATGGCTCAGTGAGCAACCGGGAGGGACGCATCGCGACGACGACCGGCGCGAACGGTAGTGTTACGGTAGGAGCTGACGGAACCTGGACCAATGCTCGAGCAATTAGCGTCGGCACATCGGGCACGGGCTCGCTGACGATCGAGAACGGCGGCGATGTGACGAGCCAAACCGGCATGATCGGCGGCGGTGCTGGTTCGTCCGGTACCGTCGTCGTGTCCGGAGTAGGATCCACATGGACCACCGAGTTAGGGATTGACGTCGGCGGCACGAACGGAACGGGTGACACACTGACCATCCGTGATGGTGGTACTGTCACGAACACCGACGATCTGGTGACGTACAGCGTCAAGATCGGAGCGAACTCCGCCGTCAATATCGGCGCTGCAGGTAGCAGCGCTGCTGCGGGCGCAGGTACGCTTGATGTTGCTGCGATACAGCTGAAGAGCAGCACCAGCGTGCTGAACTTCAATCATACGTCGGATAACTACATATTCGACTCGAGGATCGACTTTGCGAGTACCGGCTCCCTCAACGTACGTGCCGGCCAGACGACGTTAACAGGTGAGATCACGGGGGCCTCGACTCCTAGCCAAGCAGGCAAGATCAACATCTACAGTGATGCCACGCTCGTGCTGGACGGCTATGGGCAAGACTTCACAGGAGCGACACTTCTCCACGGTGGGACGCTTGAGCTAGCGAACTCATCAGCGCTTGGGCAGAGCTTGATCACCCTCCCGTTTTTTGAGTTCGATCCCTTCAATGTGAAAGTTCAAAACGGTGGTGTCATCGACTTTGCGCCTGGCGTGACCATCGCTGCGGGTGTCCAGTTCAACTCTGCGGGCTCGATGAACGTAGACGCGGGCACGGCCACACTGAGTGGCGTAGTCGGCGGATCCTTCGGTCTGACGAAGACTGGGACCGGTACTCTGGTTCTGTCCGGAAACAACTCGCAGCATAGCGGCGGGATGACGATCGAGGCCGGCACGCTGGCACTCCAAGCCAGCGTGTCCGCTGGAGCAGGCAGCATCACCTTTGCCTCCTCTGCAGCGAGCACACTGCGCGTCCAAAACTTCTCCTTGGATAACAATCTTCTTGGCTTCGGCTTCGACGACCACATCGACTTACAACGGCTTACATTTGACAGCGGCGGCGTGGTCACCAGCCTCTATGGAGGTGTTCTCACTGTCAGCCAGGGCACCACGTCTTTAACATTCAAATTTGGTGACCTTGCCGGCGACGCGCAGTTCAGGACCATGGAGGACACGGACGGCTCCACGCTGCTGGCCGTTGTTGCAACTCCTGTTCTCACAGCTGGCGGTAGCACGCCCGCGCACACGGAGGATGCTGGAGCAACGGTGGTCGACAGCGGCCTTGTAGTGGCAGACCGCGACAGCACCACGCTTGCGGGTGCAACGGTTACGATCACCGACTTTGTGGCCGGCGACGTGCTGAGCTTTGCCAACCAGAGCGGCATCACGGGCAGCTACAATGGGGCCAATGGCGTGCTGACGCTTACGGGCTCTGCTTCTGTAGCGGACTACCAGACGGCGCTGCGCTCGGTCACCTACTCATCCGACAGCGACAACCCCGCCACAGAAGCCGGCAACGGAGACCGGGTGATCACCTTTGCGGTCAGCGATGGCACGCTCACCAGCACCTCCCCCGGCGTGACGCTCCTGGTAGCCAACGCCAATGATGCCCCGGTGCTGGATGCCAGCCAGAGCCCGGCTCTCACCGGGATCAGCGAGGATGCGCTGGCGCCTACCAACGGCTCGACCGCTGGCTCCACGCTCGTTTCGGTGCTGTTGGGCGGCGTGTCTGATCCAGACCTGAGTGATCTGAAGGGCCTCGCCGTCACAGGTGTGAGCGACAAGGGCAGCTTGTACTACTCCCTCGACAACGGCGGAACGTGGACGCTTCTCTCCAGCGCCGTCAGCGGCACCTCTGCCCTGGTGCTGCACGACACTGCCCGGCTGTTCTTCAAGCCCAATCTGGACGTGAATGGCCCGATCACGGATGCGATCACCTTCAAGGCCTGGGATCGTACCGACGTGGCCACAAACGGGCAGACGGGGGTCAACACCACCATCGGCTCCGCTTTCTCGTCCACCTCAGACACGGCTGCCCTCACGATCACGACCGTGAACGATGCGCCGGTGATCACGCTGCCAGGAGCCCCGCTGGTGAGCGAGAATGCGCTTAACGTGGCGGTATCGGATGACATCCACATCACAGATGTGGACGGCGATGCTCAGACCGTGACGCTCACCGCTACAGGCGGAACGGTCTCGGTTGGCGCCACAGGCCTGACGTTTACGACGGGCGACGGCACGAGCGATGCCACGATGACCTTCTCGGGCTCGCTGGTGCAGGTGAACGCGGCGCTGGACAGCCTCACCTTTACACCGGCCAGCAACACATCGGGCACGAACGTCGCCTCGATCCAGATCAGCACGGATGATGGTGCCAGCAGCAACAGTACGGACAGCGAGACCCTAACCTTCTCGGTTCTGGGAGCCCCCGAGGTTCTGTCGATTGTGCGGGCTGGGGGCGCTGGTGCGGACACGAACGCTGACGCCGTGAGCTACACGGTCACCTTCAGCGAGGCCGTCACCGGTGTTGATGCCACCGACTTTCAGCTGACCGCCCCTGTGGCTGTCACCGGAGAAGTGATCACAGGCGTGTCGGGCAGCGGCGACACCTATACTGTCACGGTTGCGACCGGCACAGGCGACGGCGCGCTGCGCCTCGATCTGGCGGACGACAACTCGATCAAGAACAGCGCCGGTGTGGCGCTGGTGGGCAGCGCCACTCTCGACGGCAGCTTCGCGGTAGGCGAGAGCTACAGCATCGACAAGACAGGACCGGCCACCACGATCAGCGCCATCGACCTCTCGGCCGATACGGGCTCCGCCACCGACTTCAGCACCTCCACCTCAGCCCAGACCGTGACGGCCACCTTGTCGGCCGCTCTCGCGGCGGGCGAGACCCTGCAGGGCTCGGTGAACGGCGGAGCGAGCTGGACCCCGATCCCCGCTGGCATGATCAGCGGCACTGCGGTCAGCTGGACGGGTGTGACGCTCCAGGCCGGAGCAGGCCAGGAGATCCGGTTCAGGGTCCTGGATGCCCTCGGCAATGCGGGTGCGGAGGCAAAGCAGGCCTACACCCTCGACACCACGGCTCCGATGGCTCCGGTGCTGACGCCTTTGGACGATGCGACGGGTGTGGCGGTGGGAGCGAACCTGGTGCTCACCTTTGGTGAGACGATCGCCAAGGGCACGGGAGACATCACGATCCACCGCTCGTCCGACAACAGCGTTGTGGAGACCATCAGCGTCGGGTCGGCAACTGTGAGCGTGACCAGCAACGTGCTGACCATCAACCCCGCAGCCAACCTGAGCTATGCGACGGGCTACTACGTGACGGTGGAGCCTGGAGCGGTGCTGGACGTGGCCGGCAACCCGTATGCTGGCATCGCGGACGCCACCACCTTCAACTTCACCACCCAGGCCGCTCCTCCGCCTCCACCCCCGCCACCCCCTCCGGGAGGTCCGACCCTTGGCGATGACACGCTGGTGGGTACCTCGGGCAGTGACACCATCGATGCTCTTGGTGGCAATGACTCCGTCAAGGGTGGCACTGGCGATGACCTGCTCTCCGGCAACGAGGGGGCGGACACGCTGGGCGGCGGGGACGGCAACGACTCCGTCTTTGGTGGCGAGGGCAACGACCTCGTCATGGGTGGCAACGGCAATGACCTGATCTTCGGCAGCGAGGGCAACGACACAGCCCTAGGCGGCACGGGCGAGGACACGATCTATGCCGGCAACGGCAGCGATCTGGTGTTTGCCGGCGAGGGCGATGACGAGGCCGGTGGTGGTGCCGGTTCGGACACCCTCTATGGCGGTGGTGGTGCCGACACGCTCTATGGCGGAGCCAACAACGACACTCTCCTCGGCGGCAACGACAACGACGTGCTGGCCGGCGGCACGGGCGATGACGTGCTCATGGGCGGGGCTGGCGATGATCAGGTCGCGGCCGGTGAAGGCAATGACACCGTCTATGCCGGCGAGGGTAAGGATGAGGTGTTCGGCGGGGTAGGCAATGATCTGGCCTACGGCGGCGTGGGTGCTGACACGCTGTATGGCGGAGGGGGCGCCGATACGCTCTCGGGCGGGGCAGACAACGACGTGATGTATGGCGGAGCGGACGCGGACGTGTTCGCGTTCTACCGCGGCAACACGGGCGATGACGTGATCAACGGCTTCAGCTTCGCGGATGGCGATCGCCTCGACCTAGACGGGCAGAGCTACACGCTGGCAGCCCAGCAGGGAGGCGTGCTGGTGAGCCTGGAGGACGGAGGCACTATCCTGCTGGCGGGCCTTACCCCTGATCAGGTCCAGAGCTCTTGGTTCGTCTAAGCCGGAGCAGCAGTGCGTACCAGTCGAGCTACGGCAGGAGGGCTGGCCATCAATGCCGGTCCTGCCCCACACCTGCAGCAGGCAACGATCAAGCAAGGCCACAGCGCTGTGTAACCAATCGTTAAGGCTCGGACGGCGGAACGGTTGCGGGAGGGGCGGGGCGATCCTAGTCATCCTCCCGCTGCCGCCACCGCATCGGCGCAGCATCCCTCCCTGGCCCCTCTCTCGCTCCGGCGGGGAGGGGCTTTTTGCGTTCGGCCAACGAGCGTATGCCTGCCACTTCCGCTCACTACCTTGGCATGATCGCCTTGTGCGCAGCCATCCCGCTTAGGCTGATTGGCATCTGTGGTGCTGGCGCGACCCGTGCTACTAGCACTCTCGATAAGTCAGAAATTTTCACCTTTTACTTCTAGAACGCTAGCTCTAGCGTTGTGCATGCAGTTACGGGGGCAATATGAGCACTGAGCGGAACTTTGATGACGTATTCTCTGGTGATCAGATTGGTCAAACCAGCATCACGGCCAGTGGTTTTACTTTTACTACATTCGGCCCTTCCGCTCCCTTAGCGTTCACGACTTGGTACGACGCAATTCCAACGGCTCTCGACGGCTACAACGAGACGGATTATTTCCGGTTTGGAAATCCATCAGCTAGCGGCGATCAGGTTAATGAAGTCCGCATCTCAACGGCGGATGGTTCCGAGTTTCGCCTAACGAGTTTCTGGGCGCGTGCGGAAGCTGCGAGTCTTGCGGGCACGTACAGCGTGCAGGGATATCGCAACGGAGCGGCAGTCGGCAGTGCAGTCGATGTCACTATTCCCTATGATGCAAGCGGCTCGGGCATCCTACCATCGCTGCCCATCAACGACGGAGCCATTGTCGATTTCTCGACATACTCGGGTTTCTACAACATCGACGAGTTCCGCATCCGCTTCTCGGGCGCAAGCACTGACGATATCTACCTAGCGTTCGATCAGCTTGTCACCGATGCAGCGATTGGAGAGGCACCGGTCCTCACGCACAATGGAGCCAATCCGGCATACACCGAAGGAACTTCAGCCGTTCTCGTTAGTGCTGGCCTGACGATCTCCGACTCTGACAGCACCACACTTGCGGGTGCTACCGTTACAATCACCGACTTGGTGGCCGGTGACGTGCTGAGCTTCACGAACCAGAACGGCATCTTGGGCAGCTACAATGCCGGCACTGGCACCCTGACGCTCACAGGGTCTGCCACTGTGGCGGACTACCAGACGGCGCTGCGCTCCGTCGCCTTCTCCAGCACAAGCGACAACCCTGCCACAGGGGTCAGCAGCCAGGACCGGGTGATTTCCTTTGCGGTCAACGACGGCTCGGCCACCAGTATCCCCGCTTCGGCTACCGTAGCGGTAGCCAACAGCAACGATGCCCCGGTGCTCTCAGGTGGGCCTGTGCCGCTGACGGGCACGAACGAGGACTCTGCCAGCCCCCCAACACTCGTCTCCACGATCTTGGCCGAAGTCACCACGAGCGACCCGGACCTGTCTCCTGTCAGCGGCATTGCGATCACCGCAGCGTCCGGCGGCGGTGTGTGGCAATACTCCACCAACGGCGCTGCCTGGACAGCTCTGGGATCGGTCTCGAACGACAAAGCCCTGCTTCTCTCATCCACGACACGGCTACGCTTCGTGGGGGATAGCGAGAATGGTAGCAGCCCGGCACTGACCTTCAGAGGCTGGGATCAGACGAGCGGCACGGCCTCGGCCAACGGCGCACCCCAGTACGCCGACACGACAACAAACGGGGGCACGAGCGCCTTTTCCTCCGGCACAGCTACAGCCAGCATGACGGTCACGAGCGTCAACGATGCTCCGGTGCTGGCTGGCGGGGTGGACAGCGCGGGCCTGAACGACAGCGCAAGTGCCAAGGCGATCTTCGCCGACGTGACGGTGGCGGATGTCGATACCGGCGAGAGCGACCTCACGCTGGAGGTCCGTCTCTCCACCCCTGCGGCGGGCACGCTGTCTGGGGGTGGGTTCACGCACACGGGAGACGGCGTGTACCGGATGACCGGGCTCTCGCCTGCTCAGGCCAATGCCGCACTCGATGCACTGACCTTCACGCCATCCAACAACACCGGTCCGAGCGGCACGCTCACGACAACCTTCACGGTGGCGGTGAATGACCAGACCGCGGCTGAAGTGACGTTGACCTCGGGCGAGTTGACAATCACGCGGGTCAATGATGCGCCCACGGCCACGAACCTGACCGACACGGTAGGGTTCACGGAGGACGCTCCCTCTGTGGCGCTCAAGGACATCGTGGTCGCGGACGTGGACACGGGCGACACCATCACCGCAACCCTGACGCTGAGCGATGCCGCAGCGGGCGCACTCTCCACCAGCGGAACGGCCTCCTATGATGCTGGCGCTGGCGTGTGGTCGGTCACGGGCTCAGTCGCCGATGTGAATGCCGCGCTTGCAGCGGTAGCGTTCACTCCCGCAGCGAACTGGGATCAGAGCGTTACGATCACGAGCCGGATCCGCGATCAGGCCGGCACAGGCCCAGGGGACGGCACGATTACGCTGAATGCCACGCCCGATAACGATGCGCCTGTGGTGGCCGCGGCGCTGACGGCTCAGGCCAATGAGGGGGATGCCGCGTTCACCACGAACTTGCTCACGGGTGCCTCGGATGTGGACAGTGGCGAGACCGCGACACTGACGGTGGCCAACGTCACCTACACGGTGGACGGTGGCACCGCGTCGACGACGGCTCCGGCGGGCGTGAGCATAGCGGGCGCCACGCTGAGCGTGAATCCGAGCGATGCAGCCTTCGATGGGCTGGCTGCTGGCGTGACCCGGACGATCCTCGTCTCCTACGATGTTAAGGACGCCCAAGGCGCGACGGTGCCTCAGACCGCCACGATCACGATCACCGGCACCTATGATGCTCCACCGCCTCCACCGCCTCCCCCTCCGTCTGTTGGCCCCACGCCTGGTGACGACACGCTGGTCGGCACCTCCGGCAACGACACCATCGCGGCAGGCGGCGGTGACGACTCTGTCTCGGGCGGCACTGGCAATGACCTGCTCTCCGGTAACGACGGGGCGGACACGCTGAGCGGCGGAGATGGCTCTGACACGCTCTTTGGCGGTGCTGACAATGACCTCCTGATGGGCGGCAATGGCAACGACGTTGCGCTGGGAGGTGTAGGCTCTGACACGCTCTTGGGCGGGGGTGGAGCCGACACCCTCTATGCAGGCGAAGGCACGGATGTGGTGTTTGCCGGGTCAGGGGACGACGAAGCCGGTGGCGGTGCTGGTGCCGACATCCTGTACGGAGGTGACGGCGCTGACACCCTCTATGGCGGGGCTGACAACGACACGCTCTACGGCGGCGCTGACAATGACGTGCTGGCCGGCGGCGAAGGAGACGACGCCTTCACGGGAGGGGCTGGCGATGATCAGGTCGCCGCGGGCGAGGGCAACGACACCGTCTATACAGGCGAGGGCAACGATCAGGTCTTTGGCGTCGGCGGGTCTGACCTTGTCTTTGGCGGCGCGGGTGCCGACACGCTGTATGGCGGCGAGGGCACCGATACGCTGGTGGGGGGGACAGGCGACGACGTGATGTATGGCGGAGCGGACGCGGACGTGTTCGCGTTCTACCGCGGCAACATGGGCGATGACGTGATCACGGGCTTCAACTTCGCGGATGGCGATCGGCTCATGCTCGACGGCCAGAGCTACACCCTGACAGCACAGTCGGGCGGCGTAGTGGTGAGCCTGGAGGACGGGGGCACCATCCTGCTCGCCGGCCTCACACAGGACCAGGTCCAGCCAAACTGGTTAGTCTAGACCACACCACAACAGGAGGGGGCTGGCTCACACCAGCTCCTCTCCTGCCTTTGCCTCCCGGTACACCGCTGACCTTCGTGGCATCGAGGTAGAGCTAGCCCCAACCCACGACGTAACGCTCGTCGTCGGCGGCGAACACCGCTTTGGGGTAATCGGCTCGCGTCGCCTTCTCAGCAATGGCATCGGGCGACTACCGGATCGTGCCGAGCGGCACATAGGCCGTCAGGTGAACACATGTCTGCTTTCGAGAACGGGATCAGGCACGCTGAACGGCTGGCATGGGCGCAGAGCTGCCAGCCGGCTCGAAGTGGCCGCTATCCGGCTGTCCGCTTTTGGTTGGGCCGCGCGGAGAAGCCGACGTTAGACTTTTCCGCTTTGTGACCGCTGCTGCCGGCCCTTTACGAGTGGTAATTCGAAGGTAGGCTCACGCCCTCGAAGTCGCTTGCCTATCCGACGCCTGCGGTGCTCTTTTAGCACGATGCTGCAGGAACTGTCCGACGATGTCTGGCTTGTCGACGGCCCGGTGACGGACGTTGTGGGGTTTCGCTATCCCACGCGCATGGCGGTCATCCGACTGGCGGACGGCGGGCTGTTCGTCTGGTCGCCCGTCGCGCTCTCTGAGCCGCTTCGGGCGGCAGTGGATGCTCTTGGCGAGGTGCGCCATCTGATCGCGCCGAACGCGTCGCACCACCTCTTTATCGGGGAATGGCAACGCGCCTATCCGGCCGCAAAGCTTTACGCTGCGCCCGGGCTGCGGCAGCGACGCAAGGACCTGAAGTTCGATGCCGACCTGGGCGATGCCCCCGACGCCGCCTGGGCGGGCGACCTCGACCAAGTTCATGTCGGCAATCTCATTGCGCCGGAGATCGTGTTCTTCCACCGCGCGAGCCGGACCGTACTGTTCACCGACCTCATCCAGCACTTCGGGCCGGACTGGTTCACCGGCTGGCGCGCGCTGGTTGCCCGGCTCGACCTGATGGCCGCTCCCGAGCCTCAGGTCCCGCGGAAGTTTCGCCTCGCCCTCGTCGACCGACCTGCCGCTCGCACCTCGCTGAGACGCATCCTTGCCTGGCCAGCTGACAAGGTGGTGATGGCGCATGCTGATCCGGTGCAGCAGGACGGCCGCGCCTTCATCGCCCGCGCCTTCCACTGGCTGCTGGACTGATCCCGCGTCTTGCAAGTGCGCTGCCCGCGCGTGACGGCCGCTTCAGCCGGCCCGAGCGGGGGTCCGCTTTGGAGCACTTGTCCCATGTGCGGGAGAATCGGCTGAGGGCGCAAAGCTGCCGGTGGGCTTGAGCTGGCCGAAAGCGGTCCGGCTGCTTTCAGCGCCAAACAGAGAAAAAGCGGACGTTTACACAGGCAATCGCCCTTGTCCGTTGCCCACGCGACTGAGGCGCCAGCAAGATGCTCTGGTGAATAGCTGAGATGAGAGGTGAAATAGACGGAGCCGGGCGGGATCACCACGCCCAGCGATGTCCTCGCGGCGACATAGGCCCCAAGTCACACCTATCGGTGCCGGAGGGCGTCGACGATCACGTTGAACGCGGGAGAGCTTTGTCGCCGGCTCGGATAATAGAGATGGTAACCCGCGAACCGCGGAGACCACTCTTCGAGCACGGCACGCAGCCGGCCCTCGGCGATGTGCCGCTCGACGAGGTCCTCCGGCACGTAGGCGATGCCATAACCGGCGATCGCGGCCTCAACCTGGGCAAAGGACGTGTTGAAGGTCAGTTGCCCGTCGACCCGAACGCGAAGCTCCTGCCCGTCCCTCTCGAACTCCCAGGCATAGAGGCCGCCGCCTCTGGTCTGGCGCATGTTGATGCAGGTGTGTGCGACCAACTCCTGTGGGTGCTCCGGGATTGGATGCGCTGCGAAGTAGGCTGGCGAGGCAACGGCCACGAGCCGCCAGTCCGGGCCGATCCGGACCGCCACCATATCCTTCTCGACGCTCTCGCCCAGCCGAACGCCAGCGTCGAAGCCGTCCTCGACGATGTTGCGAAGACCGTTGTCGCGGCTGAGCTCGACCTTAATGTCGGGGTAGTCGGCGAGAATCGGCCTGAGCTTCGGCCAGACGATGCCCTCCAGCGCGTGATCCGAGAGTGTGATCCGGACGGTGCCGGAGGGCTTGTCGCGGAACGTCATCAGGGCCGCGATGTCGGCCTCGATCTCTGCGATGCGCGGGCCTAGGGACTGCCGCAGGCGCTCCCCGGCTTCGGTCGGCGCCACGTTCCTGGTCGTGCGGGTCAGGAGCCTCAGGCCCATGCGCTCCTCGAGCCGCTTGATGGTGTGACTGAGCGTCGACTGCGCAATGCCAAGCTTGGCGGCGGCTTTGGTGAAGCTGCGCTCGTTTGCGACGACAAGGAACCACAGCAGGTCGTTGAAGTCTGCTTTCGCCATCGGTGCCTCTCGACAAAGGGACCGAGATTTATGCTCGCCGTCGATAGATGCAAGCGAATTTCCCCCGCTAATCAGGCAGACCCGTCGCCTCTATCTTCCGCACCATGACGTTCAGTTCACCCGCCGCAGCGGGGGACGCATCTGAACACGAAGACCAGTTCAGCAAGGGATAAGAGCAATGACGAAGCAGGTCGAACGGCAGAACGAAGCCGCTGTTGGCAGCATCAACGCTAACCGCCGTAGTCTCATGATGGGGGCGGGCGCTCTCGCTGCCATGAGCGCGATCAATGCCGTCCGCACACAGGCTATCGCGCAGGGCTCTTCCACTTGGGACAAGACCTTCCCTAGGAGCGAGAAGGTCGATCATCAGAAGGTCACCTTCAAGAACCGCTATGGGATCACCCTGGCGGGCGATCTGTATCTGCCCAAGGACCGTGCTGACAGGCGCCTGCCGGCGCTTGCCGTCGGTGGGCCGTTTGGTGCAGTGAAGGAACAGTCGTCGGGCCTCTACGCGCAGGCGATGGCGGAGCGCGGCTTCGTCACGGTGGCTTTCGATGGGTCCTATACCGGGGAAAGCGGCGGCGAGCCGCGCAACGTGGCTTCGCCGGACATCAATACCGAAGATTTCATGACGGCCGTGGATTGCCTCGGCCTGCACCCGTCCGTTGATCGCGAGCGGATCGGCGTCATCGGCATCTGCGGATGGGGCGGCATGGCCCTGAGTGCCGTTGCGGCGGATAAGCGCGTCAAGGCCGTCGTGGCCAGCACCATGTACGACATGACCCGAGTCATGTCGAAGGGCTACAACGACAGCGTGACGCTCGAACAGCGCACGAAGATGTTGGAGCAACTGAGCCGCCAGCGTTGGACGGATGCGGAAAAGAGAACCGCAGCTTACCAGCCGCCCTACAACGACCTGCGCGGCGGCGAGGCGCAGTTCCTGATCGAATACCACGACTACTACAGGACTCCGCGCGGCTACCATCCGCGGGCGGTCAACTCCGGCAACTCCTGGACAATGACGACGCCGCTGTCGTTCATGAACATGCCGATCCTGACCTACATCAAGGAGATCTCGCCGCGCCCGGTCCTGTTCATCCACGGTGAGAGGGCTCACTCGCGGTACTTCAGCGAAACCGCTTACGCGGCTGCGGCGGAGCCCAAGGAGCTCATGATCATTCCGGGCGCCAACCACGTCGACCTTTATGATCGCGTGGATCTCATTCCTTGGGCCAAGCTGCAGACGTTCTTCAATCAGCACCTCGCGTAACGCAAGCCTGCGACGCGCTGCGTGCTGCCTAGCTGCGCTCAGTGCAGCTTATCAGCCAAGGAGAGTTATCATGGCGAGGCCCGATCGCTTCACCGGCAAGGTTGCATTCATCACCGGCGCGGCTAGCGGCATCGGTCGCGCGACGGCGGTGGCCTTCGCTGCGGAAGGTGCACGCGTCGCCATCCTCGATCGCACCGCGGAGGCTCTGAGGGAAACCGAATCGGCCGTGAAGGTCGCTGGTGGCGAGGTGCTGGCGATCGCGTGCGACGTGTCGAAGCCGAAAGAGGTCGAAGCAGCGGTCGCCCAAGCCGTCGAAGCCTTCGGCCGCATCGACTGCGCGTTCAACAACGCTGGCGTGGAGAACAAGGCCGCGCCGCTTCACGAGATCGACCTTGAGGAGTGGGACCGCATCCTCAACATCAATCTGCGCGGCACCTTCCTCTGTATGAAGCACGAAATCGCGCAGATGGTGCGTCAGGGCGGCGGCGTGGTGGTGAACACCTCGTCGGGTGCCGGCATCCGCGGCGTCGCGGGCGGAGCGTCCTATGCCGCGTCTAAGCACGGGATGATCGGCATGACGACGTCCGCCGCGCTCGATTATGCCAAGCAGAACATCCGCGTGAACTGTGTCCTGCCCGGCAACATCGCGACACCCATGATGGACCGCTTCACCGGTGGCGACCTCCAGAAGGCGATCGACCTGGAGCCGGTTGGACGCTTGGGGAAACCAGAGGAGATCGCCGAGGCCGTTCTGTGGATGTGCTCCGACCTCGGCGGATTCGTGACTGGCGCGTCGATCGTGGTCGATGGCGGCTGGTCGCTTTAATGGCCGAACCGTCCCTTTGCAGCCCGGACGCGAGTTGGGTGATCGGCGTCGGCTTGCCCGTCGACGCAGCTTCACCGCGCGCTGACCTGTCGCCTGGTCCCGAAGATGGGAGGAGACCCTCATGAGATTTGCGACGACGATACTCTTGTCCTTCGGACTCCTCGTTCCTGCTGCCGCTCAAGGTCAGGCCGGGCGGGCCAACCCGCCGCTCCCCGTGTCAGGTGACCTGCGGGCCGTCTCGCCCGCCCTCGCGCAGCAGACGGACGAAGGTCTCCTGGGCGAGGTTTGGAAGCGTCCCGACCTGTCACCCCGCGACCGCAGCATCGTGACGCTCTCGATCCTGATCGCGCGTGGTCACACTGCCGAGTTGCCGTTCTATCTCGACCGCGCGCTAGACAGTGGCGTCAAGCCGGCTGAGATCTCCGAGATCGTCACCCACCTCGCGTTCTACGCGGGCTGGTCAAGCGCGAATGCAGCCGCTCCTCACGTCTGGGAGGCGTTCGCCCGTCGCGGGGTCCGCCTCGACCAACTGCCAACGGCTGCGCCCACGCCTCTTCCGTTGAACGAGGCTCGGGAAGCGGCCAGGGCGAAGTTCGTCGGCGACAGCTTCGGCACGACGTCGCCGGGGCTGGTGAACGACACCACGGATTTCCTGTTCAAGGATCTGTGGCTGCGCCCCGATCTCGCGCCGCGCGACCGCAGCCTCGTCACCATCAGCTCGCTCATCGCCAACGGACAAGCGGCGCAGCTGACCTCTCACCTAGCGCTCGGGACGGACAATGGCCTGACCCGCGCCGAGGCCGGCGAGGTCATCTCGCACGCCGCCTTCTACGCGGGTTGGCCGAACGCGTTCTCGGCCATGACGGTCGCGAAGGGCGTCTTCGAGACGCGGGCGAAGTAGGGCAGCGCCGGGCAGCGAGCGGTCGTCCACCAACGGCGGCCGTTCCCGACGGCCGCTCACCGGAGAGCAGATCATGATCACGCGAAGGCGCATGTTGGCGGGCACAGGTGGAATCGCTGCTCTTGCGACGATCGGGCCCGCCGCTGCCCAGGGCCCGAAGGCTTCACCTCCAGCAAGGAGTGGCACGATGCAGATCACGCGAAGCGGCGCTCAGCCATCGGGCAAGGGACCGACGGAGTACTTCACCGGCCCGGTCCGTATCGATCCTCTCTTCTCGGCGCCTGATCCGGCCCGGGTCGCAGGAGCCAGCGTCACGTTCGAGCCGGGCGCCCGCACCGCCTGGCACACGCATCCGCTCGGCCAGACCCTAATTGTGACTTCGGGTCTAGGCTGGGTGCAGCGGGAGGGCGGTCCCGTCGAAGAGGTTCGGCCAGGCGAGGTGGTTTGGTTTCCGCCGGGTGAAAAGCACTGGCATGGCGCGACCGCGACCACCGCCATGACCCACATCGCCATCCAGGAGCGGCTCGATGGCAAGGCTGTCGACTGGATGGAGCACGTGACCGACGGCGAGTACCGCGCCGGTCCATCGCGAAACTGAGAAGGGACAGGAGGGCGTCAAATGCTTAGCCGAGTTTTGGGAACTCTCGTCGCAACCCTGGGATTGATCGGACCTGCCATGGCACAAGAGCGCCTTGTGATCACCTCGGACTGGGGGCGGGTTACCGCCGAGCTGGTGGACAACGACGCCACGCGAGCGCTGGTCCGGATGCTGCCGCTCACGATCGAGATGCGTGACCACCTGCGCCAAGAGAAGACCGGCTACCTGCCTTCCAACCTGCCATCCGTCGAGCGCCAACTTGATTTCGCTACCGGGACGCTCGGGCTGTGGAGTTCCAATCACTTCGTCATCTACTACAGCAGCGGCCGCGTCCCTCAGCCTGGGATCATCCCCCTCGGCCGCGTGACGGGTGACGTCTCGATCTTTGATCGACCCGGACCGGTCACCGTCCGCATCGAACGCGGCAACTAGGGGTCAGCACCCCTATACTTTGTACCCCAGCGGACATTGGTATGGACTTTGAGGCAGCGGGCGTCACTGCGCGTCTTGATGGGATTGTGAACGGACGGATGAACTCCAGCGCGATCTGGTGCCGCGCTCGCCTGACGATGCGAGCGCCCGACTGGTGCCCGTTTAGCCCAGGCCCGTAGTGTGCGAGGTGGAGATGCGTTGCATCACAGCCCGTTCGCCCCGGAGCCTGGGCTTTTCCACGTTTACGGGTGCGAGCACGATGAACGCTTACGTCACGAGACCGCACGCTCAGTCATGCTGCGGAACGGGTGATGAGGCATCTGCAGCAGATGGGCGCATCACACGCAGGGACCGCAGGCCGGGCGTGAGTTCATGATTGCGAAATCACCGTGTCGGCTAGATCGCAGCCTACACTCACATGATGCAATGAGCCTGACTATCTAAGCGGGCTCTGAGATGAGCGCGCAGCGGTTACAGTGGCATGCCCGCAAGATCCGTTCGTGGCACAGAGCGGCGCCTGGGAAAGCGCAAGAGGTGCGGGAGAATATTGATGGATGTAACGCGCGCTGCGGCCGTGCACAGGGCAATCACATCGGCCGGTTTGGCCGGAGCCTCCGAACCAGAGCTTCTGCGGCTGTTTTGCGAGACCCTGGGTCGCAAGGGTCTGCCGATTGGCCGCGCCAACCTCCTGATCGACACGCTTCATCCCGTCCACGAGGGGCGGGCCTTTCGTTGGCGGCGTGACGATCCTCAGCTTGAGCCTGTGGTTGAATACGGGCGCACGAACGCTGCTGGAGCCAACCTGGAGAGCTGGCGCCGCAGCACGTTCTACCATCTGCTGCAGACGGGCGAGTCCCTGCTGCGGCGCCAGCTGGCGGTCGACCCTCGCTCTGACTTCCCCATCCTCGACGAGCTGCGCGCGGAAGGGCAGACGGATCACGTGGTCCTGATCACCCGCTTTGCAGCGGAAGGGGCGCTCGGCGAGATGGATGGCGTGTATTCGAGCTGGACGACCGACCACCCGGACGGCTTCACGGACGAGCAGGTTCAGGACCTCACCGAGCTGGTGCCGTCTCTTGCCCTTGCTATCAAGTGCACGTCGCTGGCCCGGATCACCGAGACGCTGATGGAGACCTATCTCGGACGGGACGCAGGCCGGCGGGTGCTGAGCGGCCGGATCGAGCGCGGCGTCGCCGATCGGATCGCGGCGGTGCTATGGTACAGCGACCTGCGCCACTTCACCCAGGTCGCGGATCAAGTCGAACCCGAGCTTCTGATCCCGTTCCTGAACGACTATGCGGACGCGATCATCTCCTCGATCCACGAGGCCGGCGGAGACGTGCTCAAGCTGATCGGCGATGGGATCTTAGCGGTGTTCCAGGCTGATGATCCGCAGGAGGCCTGCGGGTGCGCCCTGAAGGCTCGCCGCCTCGCCCGCGGCCGGCTTGAAGCTCTCAATCGCGATAGGAGCTCGCGCGGGCTTCCCACGACGACAGCCTATCTTGGACTGCACGTTGGCGATGTCTTTTACGGTAACATCGGGAGCCAGGACCGTCTGGACTTCACGGTGGTAGGGCCGGCGGTGAACGAGGTGAGCCGGATTGCCGCGATGTCCGGATCCATCGAGCAGGAGGTCCTGGTCTCGACTGCGTTCCGCGCCGCCGCAGCACCGGAGGACCATGCGGACTTCGTCTCGGTTGGGCGCTACGCGCTACGAGGGGTCGCTCGCCCACAGGAACTCTACACCATCGTATTGGATGCCTGATTGCGATGCAGCCCGGTCGGAGAGTGGCTTTCAGCTGGCCATTGCGCAAGTACAAGCGTTCGCTCCTCGCCCAGTCGCGACGTCTCATCGGGCGCTCGTAATGTCTGCTTTAGGGGAACGACGCCATCGGCCGGGGTGTCCGTCATGGGCGCGAAGCGGACCAAACTGAGGCACGACTACAATAGCTGCTCCTGGCGCTGTGTAGACGTCAGTTCAATGTCAACAATGTAGACGGGAGCGGGCATTCGTGACCCGCGCTCGCGATTGCATTTTCTCGTGCCGCGTTCACTTTGCATCGATGGGCTGAAGTCCGAGAACGCTCCTGGCTTTGCCTCCTCTCACGTCCGAGAACCGGGCTTCTCGGACCTCAGACTCAGGCGCGGCTGCTTCTCAAGTGAGCAACCGCGGGCAACTCAACTGAGCAACCCGGAGCCGGAGCTGGACGCGACCTGCGGCGCCACCTCAAAGCTCCGGGTGCTGGACTCAAGTTGCTGCTGTATCGGCGGAAGATCAGCTCCGGAGATGACGCGGCGTATGCGAGCCTCAGCTCAAGGGCGAGCCGGCATCGCAGCAGGCTGCAGCACCTTGCTCACATGGGCGGGAGCAGGGCCTGCAGCCACCTCACGCCCCACCCAGCCCTTTCGCCTGACGTCCTCTTTCGCGCGCTCCCAGGAACGCTAGACACTTCTGCCTGTGCGGGACGCTTTCTCCGCATGCAGCAGTACGGGATCATGAGGCGCGGAAGGGCAGATGCGGCAGCCTGCGGCGCGACGCTGAGATCGCGCCAAACCAGGCAGCACTGCAATGGCCGGCTCATCGAGGATAGTACGATGTGCCCCGTTGATTGCCGGGGCAGATACTTCCTCTGCCCCGCCGGCCGCGGGCATCGTACCACGAGGAGCGGCAGAGACGAAGGGCGAGCGCATCTCGCCTGCTGATCCCTCCGGAAGCTTTCAGTCCCACGGCCCTGATGCGCATGCCGGCTCGCACGGACTAGCCCAGCGCACCAGCGGGCCGCTGAGGTGTAGACCAACCCGTTGCGCCGCGCGGAGACGTGTACAGGCAGTCTCCGCGGCCGGTGGGGCGATCCGGCTCTCCCGCCCCGGCGCTTAAGAACAGCCCTGCCGGGGCGACGGTCCATGAGTGAGAGCTCTCGGGATCGCTGGTTCGGTCGTGGCAATGGTGGAGCCTGTGACACTGGCGCTATCACACTGCACAGACCCGGCAGCGACAACGGTTCTCCGGACCCAGGCTCCAACACCAGTTTAACCGATGCAAGACATACGCGAAAGCGGGCTTGGGACGTGAGTGGGACGAGGATGTGATCGAGGCTGCAGTTTGTTGGACTCATGCTCCTCCCCCGAGCCAGTGCCCTGGTCTCTGGAGCAAGCTCTCGACGAACTTGCGTGGGAGCTGGCTGGCTCGTCAATGAACTCGTGCTTCTAATGTTAGGTTCGTAGTCCTGCAGCTGAGCACCCGCTGCTCGGCACCCTCGTGCCCTCGGGTCCGCTGCCAAAACGGTAGTGAGCAACTGAGCAACGGCAGAGGCACATCGAGCGACCCGGTTGCACTCTTTGCAGGGTCATAGGAGCTTGCAGACCACTCGCACTCCACAAAACGTGCCTCAAACGCCAATCCAGCCGTGCGAGCAGGAGTTGCTCACTTGCTCACCTGCTGAAACAGCAGAGCGAAGCTGGATAGCTCCCGAAAACGGCCATTTGGCACCCTGAGCGCTCAAGCTATGGGCGGAAACGTCCCTCGTCCTGGGCGGGCTAAACCGCCGGCTCCATGGTTGATGACGCATGACGCTTCATGACGCATGTTTTGCATCACCGTCTACGCGCGTGCGCGCGTGAGTGCTCATGCAAAAGAAGCGTCATCATGCGTCATCCGTCATCTTGTTCGGGTAAGGTGACCGCAGGCGGATGCCTTGGAACCCTCGCGCAAAGCTGTGCCGAAACGGCACAAGGCCACGCTGCTTCAGCCGGTCCGTGAAGGCCCGCTTGCTGCCAGGCGTCTCGCCAGAGCGTTGGGCATAGGTGGACCAGGCCTGATACAGGGCACTGGTGGTTTCCTGCATGTACGACTTGCTCGGGTCGACCTCGCACTCCTCGGCGAGCCACTGCCCCAGCACATCCTGCTCAGAAAAGTACTCATTAGAGGCCTCTTGGACGCTCTGAGGTCTCACAAGCCCATTTTGCTGCCAATCGAGGCAGCCCTCGATCATCCAGCGTAGGATCCCCGGCCACTCGGCCCTGAGCTTCTCCTCCAGGTGCTGATCAGGCGCCTCGGGCGTGCGGGTGAATGGGATGATGTTGAACCGCCGGCGGGTGGCCTCGCCCACATTGCGCAGAACAGGCTGATAGTTGCCGGTGATGGTGAGCTTGAACTGTGGTAGGAAGGTGAATGGATCTCGGCGCATGAACCGTGCGGTGATGGGGTCTCCCCCAGTCATCTGCTTGATGCGGCTTTCAGCCCAGGCCTGACCTTCCTCGGTTTCAGACGATGTGACCAGGCGAGCCCCTTTGAGGATTGCCAGATCCGTCGTGTGCTTGCCGCTGCCGGCTGCGGTGAAGGTGTCCATCGCAGCCGTGACCGCGTAGCTGCCGAGGATGCCAGTGAGGACATTCAGGAGCACGCTCTTGCCGTTGCGACCTGGTCCGAAGATGAAGACGAGCGCGTGCTCATGAGTGAGACCCGTGAGCGCATAGCCAGCCCATTGCTGGAGGAAGCGGATCATCGCCTGATCACCCCCAGTCACCTCCTCCAGGAAGCGGTGCCAGAGGGGGCAGTCATCACCATCGGCAGGAGCTATGGCTGTCGCTTTGGTGATGCCGTCTGCTGGATTGCCGGGCCGGAGCAGCCCTGTGCGAAGGTCCACCGTGCCAGCTGGCGTGCCCAGGAGCATGGGATCGCTGTCCCACCAGTCTGCCGTCGCCGCCAGAGCAGGGTCACAGCTTGCAAACCGCTCGACCCCAGTGGCGAACTTTGTGCTCTGGGCAATGCAGCAGGTCTTGATGGACCGGCCGCGCGATAGCTGTCGGGCAAGCTCCCGGGCGAACTGAAAGGCGAGCCGGGTGCGGTGCTGCCGCCAGAGCGACCCGTCCCACTCGTACCAGCTGCCAGCCCCATGGCAGTAGCGCAGCCGATCGCGATATAGCGCCACAAACTGGAGTGCGGCGCTGTCCTCTGTGAGAGGATCCTCGTCGCCTGATGCGCCCGGGGCGGGGTGTGTTGGTTCTTGCCGTCGGATGGCATCGGGGAGTGGCATCCACTCGGTGTCGTGCCCATTTGGCAGAGTGCGGGCCATGGCTGGCCTCCATTATCACTGTGGGTTCGGGGCTAGGCCGCTCTCTTCTTCGGGACGAGGATGCGAGATGGGTCGAAGAAGGGGTGAAGCACACGGTGGAGCATGCGCGCGTGTTCGAGATCTTCCGCCGCGAGGTCGCCAAGAGCCGCAGAGAGCCACAGGAAGGCCGACTCCTCCCGCAGCACGACGACTCCGCCGCAGCCAGCTTTGAGCCAGGCGAGGGGCGTGCGGTAGACCCGAAGGGGCCGGCCGCCATAGAACGACGCGGGGTTGCGCACCCGAGCGAGACCAAGCCCACCGGCATGGCCGAGAGCGGTCGCGAACCGGTCTGGTTTGTTGAAGGGCCAGGCAACAAGGTCGACGACGGTGCAGTCATCGGAGTCGAATGCTTCGATCACGGCGGCCGAAGTGCCGTGGTCAACCATCTCGAAGGTGCGGTCTGGCAAGAACTTCACCGGGCAGGCGACGAGTAGGCCTGCATGGGCCTCGATGGTGCGGCGGTCCAATCCTTCGCGTCTAATGAGCTCATAGAGTTCGGCTGTATGCTCAGCGCGCTCGTAAAGCTCGCCTCGCATACGCTGGATCGCGGTCGCCAGCTCCCAGGGGACCCGCCCCGCGGAGGCGATTTCAGCTGAGGGCGCGGTCATCTTACGCCGCCTGCGCCCGTCGAGCCTCAATCCAATCGATTAGGTCTCCGACCCGCCAGCCGTACTTGCGCGTGCTCAGTCGAACAGGAGCGGGAGCTTTGCCAGCCCGGTAGAGTCGACGCCAGTGAGCTACAGAGAATCTGCAGAACTCAGCCGCTTGGGCTGTGTCGAGAACCCGATGGTGCGCGATACTTGCTGGAAGATGATCGAGGGATGATCCCATTGTGCTCACTCCACGGCGTTTAGTGGCCACTTGCGAGCACATACTGATCGCGTCTTCTTGGCTTGCACGGAGCAAATCGTGCAGCGCACTAGTTGCACTAGTTGCACTGGCGGCACTACTTGCACCGCCTTCCCTGCATGGGCGCGGTTTGCCTTGCTGCCGCTCTCGATTCAAACCGGCGCTAAACAGCCCTAGTCCCAGCGGCCCGCAGCGCGCAAAACAGTCCATCTCGATACCGCTCGACCGCCCTTGCGCACGAGATACTCGTTGACCTGCTTGTTCAGGTCTGAGTTTGATAACTCTCCCGGGCCAGGAATTCCTGTTGGGTACAGCTCACGCAATGCAAACCTCGCACGATCACGTTCCGGCTGCCGTCCAGTGAATATTCCATCTACTTTGTATGAGCTCGTCTGAGTGCCCCCGCTCGGTAATAATTCTGGTGATGAAGTGATCTTGTCTGACCTGGCTGAAGAGGACTTTGAAGGAGTGGCGTGTGAAGAGCCTGTTTCATCAACTTCATCTTCATCATCGATTTCGTCCCGAGCTAAAGGGTGCATCCCGGAACCCTTGAGATACTCATAAAATTCGGAAAACTGGATGATTACATGACCAGACACTTCACGACCATCGGCCGAGATGGACACTAAATCGTCCGACCATAGTATGCGCTCGGCGTCGATTTTATTCCAGAAGTGGCTTGGAATTGGAATCAAATGACCTTCTTCATGATCAACGACGCGAGCAACTAATCTCCCACTTGAAAGCGCCCCTCGAACCAACAGTAGAGCATCGCGAGCTGGGAAGGGCAGCCACGTGATGTCACGAGTGCTTTCTAGCGGAGGTATTAATCGAGTTGACCCATCATCTACTAAGATATCGACGCCCCAGAAGTATTTTAGTATGGCTACAGAAGTGACAAGCCTTACTTTTGCGTATTTCGGCCTATCGTTGTCGATCCCAAACATTTCTGGGTCACATTGCTCGCCCTCTGTCTCAAATTGCTCACGCTCCCAAGTTTCGTTGTCGCATTCGACAGCCAACTGAATAATGAGCGCTTGACCCAGAGAAATGTATCCTGGTGGCGTGTAGTTCGTACGACCAGTTTGGTCGGGCGACATAGCAGCACCTCCGCATGGTGCAATTCCGCAGGGTTAAGCGGCGCGGCGGACCCGGTGCGGTCCGGGCTTTCGGCGGCCAAACCTAGCCGCGCCAGAAATCATTATACCGCGCTTCGGCGATGCTACTACTAGGGTGTGTCATCGCTTGAGCCAGTCGAGAGTAGCGGCGAGGCAGAGCACGCCCATGAAGGATGAGGCGGTCTTCTCGTAGCGGGTTGCGACCGCTCTTCACTCCTTCAGCCTCGCCCAGAGCCGCTCGACCATGTTGCGGTTGTTGTAGATCCACTCCGGACAGGCAACAGGCGCCTCATAGCGCTGCGGCGGGATCGCAGGTCGCGCGCCTATCCTCCGGATGT
>JAESFT010000104.1_pt1 | contig 126185 bp, 106 predicted proteins | sample 9269451 | NCBI WGS metagenome assembly JAESFT01 (sample SAMN14502557, study PRJNA617106) | algae metagenome | isolation source: Scytonema hyalinum WJT4-NPBG1 and co-occurring heterotrophs from well... | place: USA: Mojave Desert, Joshua Tree National Park, California | collected 2006-05-25 | reverse complement strand
GCTGGCCCGCTATTGCCGTGGTGATGATGTCCGGGCACTCAGATGCTTCTTCGGGGCCGATACCCGAGGGAGCCGACTTCATCGCCAAGCCGTACCTCTTCGAGCACCTCGCGCACACGCTGCACCGCCTGATCGAGCAGGCGAAGTAATCGGGCGCTAACTCCAGGCAGTGCTCGCTGCATTCTCGACCAACAATCATACAACCTGTGACCCCGCCGCTAATGTCAAGCTTGTTCGAGTTGCACATTAGCAACAGAGCGAAGCAAAACCATCAGTACAGACTAAGTTGGCCTGTCGATGTGGCTTCAAGTGCCTCGTGGCAGGTTGTTGGCGTCTCCTGCTGTTGGTAGCCGTTCCATGTAACGTTTAGTAAGTCGGGAGAGAACCATGAAGCAGTATCTGCTCTTTGCCGGACGCGGCGACGCCGACCTCAAGGGCGTCCAGGCGCTGGTGGGGGACTTCGACTCGTTTGCGGACGCGTTCGTCTCGCTCGTGGATCAGCAAACCGCTGCTCAGTGGTGGCACATCCTCGACACCACGTCGGGTGAGGTGGTCGAGCGCCGTCACCTGAAGGTGCACAACGGCATGATCGGCTTCGAGCGCTCCGAGTGGGTCCTGGGTGACAACCCCAAGGCAGAGCCGGTGGTGGTTGCTGCTCCCAATGCTACGGTCGCGGCTCGTCCGGAGACTATAGCCATCCCGACCTCGGGTTCAGCCATCTCGGTGTCACTGCCCAAGGCTGCTGATCTCGGCAGCTTGGAAGCGGACCTGCGCACTGCCGTGACCAGCAGCGTCAGGAACGGCCACGCCAATGGTGCCGCTAACGGCAAAGCCAATGGTCATGCCAACGGGGCTGCTGCCGACCACTGACAGCCCTGCTTCGGGGCGACGCCACCGCAGGCACAACCTCGGGAGCGGCTGATCGACAGCCAAACCTCGCCTGCGTCGATCCCGCGAGGGGGACGAGCCAGACGGTATGGGTGCGCTCCTCTGAACCGGACCGTTCCGTGTGAACGGTGGTCCTCGGGCGGTCTTGGCGCGGCCACATTACGCTTCCACCCCAGCATCCGACCCGAGTCGTTTGGACCCCCTCATGCGCGCCCTTGCTGCTGCTGTTGCCTCGACCCTCCTGTTTGCTGCCCCTGCATCTGCCCAGAGCCTCGCCCGTCCTGAGATCATTCGCGGGCTGTGCCAGAAGGATGGCTGTGACGAGTTCTCCGTGCTGAGTGCCGAGCAGCAGCGAAGCAGTGACGAGGGCACTCTCTTCAGAACACGGGTTCGCACCTACCACTCCAGCAGTCAGGGCCGGGCGGAGAAGGGCGACGACACCGGTTACGTGTTCTGCTCGCCCACCAAGCCGACAATACTGGCGGAAGCAGACGGCAAGGTTGCGGGGTTCCAGATCGCGACGGCACCGACCCAGGAGAGCCGCGAGACCAAGCGTCAGCAGGCGAACTTCTACGCTATGTACTTCACGATCTGCCATGGACCTGAGGCAGGCCGCGCCGCCGTTCAGAACATGGAGGGGGTGGCCCAGCAGTATGGCTACCGCTCACCCCTGGCCAAGTCCGTGATGGTCACCTTCTCGAACCCGCAGGAGGTTTTCTCCCGGCCAGCCCAGGGGATCGTGCGGCAGGCGGAGGAGCGGGCCACGCCAGAGCGCCTCCTGCGAAGCAGCCCTTCTGGCGACCTGCTGCCGCCGCGAAATGTCCCTGACCCACGGGAGCGGGTGATGGAACGCCGTCCTGCCGCGCAGGAGGAGCCCTGGTTTCGGGAGCCTCAGCGCTGGATCGAGAGCTTGAACCCATTCTAAGATGGTGTTCTGGTGCCAAGGGTGAACAGTACCGGCTTACACCTCGCATGCACCAGTCGCTGAAGTGCTCAGCCCTGCGGCATTCGATGCTTTAGCCTGTACCCCGATGCACCAATGTTGGTCGCGTCGTGCAGTAGCGTGATTAGTGCTGTCGGTTGGGGCGTTGTCCCCGCAGCGCTCCCAAATCGCTCAATCTGTGGAGGCGAAGATGCTGATCTGGGCCTCGTTGGCAATTCTTGTGGCGGCAGTTGTCGCGCTGGTTACATCCGCCCCAAGCCTGGGCAGTGGCTTGGTGGAGGTTCTGATGCTTGTGTTCGCAGGAGCCCTGTTCGTCACGGTCTGCGCTCTGGAGGCACGGCAGTAGAGCTACTAAAGCTGATCCCCCAGCAACGACCTTGCCGGTCATGACCAATGGGCGTTGTCAGAAATTCAAAACGCCGGTCCCCTCGGTGGACGAGCAGCGCGAGATTGTGCGCCGTATCGAGAGCGCCTTCGCGTGGACTGACCGTCTCGCCGCAGAGGCCACCAGCGCCCGCAAACTGATCGACCACCCGCGATATTATCCTTCCCGTACCCAAGCGGGAGGCGTGATATGAAGCACGCACCTTTCCCGCGCGGCAGATACCCTATGCATCGAATTTCGTTACCTTGGATGCTCGATGTGGTTGAGGCCATCGACCGTCTTTCCAGCATTAAGCAGGACAGACCTCAGAAAGATCACCGTTGGTCGCTGCTAAATGCAAAGAACCAACTCGAAGCACTCTTTGGGCAGAGCATTTATGGGCCGTATTTGCGCATCTCGCGGCAGAGAGGCGGCGAGTTGTATAGGTCTATTGATCTGATGCTGGCAGCCGACGAGGAGAGCCAAGTAACGGAATTGGACGAGTGGTGGATCAATCACAACAAGGAGCAGTTTAGGACCGTGTTCATGTCGGAGCTTAGCACGGTCCCGTCGTTTCTGGTCGGCGCGAAGGAGAGCTATGATGTAAACACCTTGTTGGATAACGGCCATAAGCTATTCCCAGCGGCCCTTCTATCAAAGGTGCCGGAGGCGACGCGGGATGCTCAAGAGGTTGGGAAGGCACTGGCTTACGAGTTGGCGACCGCGTGTGGGTTCCACATCTTCCGCGTCACGGAATGCGTGATTAAACGTTACTGGGATTTCGTGTCGGGGGGTGCAGATCGCCCGAGACTGGAAACGATAGGCAATTACAGCAAAGAAATGGATGACCGGAAGATTGGCGAAACGAAGATCATCGAGTCGCTAAAACAAATGGCGAAGCTGCACCGGAACCCGCTGATACACCCCGATGTCATTCTAACTGTAGAAGAGGCAATCGACACACTTGGGATTGCCCGGAGTGTCATAGGTGCGATGTTGCGGGTACTGCCGGAGGTGCCGCCTACTACCGCGCTCCCGGTTCCAGCGCCGTGACCTTCATGCACCACTTGGTGGTTCACCTCTGGCAGGGAACGGCTGAGGATAACCTCGGCTGTGGCGGCTCGGCTGTAGGGCGGACCGTTGCCACTCCCCCATGGCCTTGGCGCAGGAGATTGGTCAATTCTCGCCAATGCGCTAACGCGGCCCTGGTTTCGCCGAGTTCACTCTGCCAAGCTTCAACATTGATTCTGCTGGAGCCCTCCATGTCTCGCACGTTTGTTGCTCTCCTCGTCCTCACCTTGGGTGTCCCCACGCTCGCCTTCGTTGCCGCCATGGTGGCAGCAGGAGCCAATCCGGCTCTCATCAGCACAGGCGTCACGTTCTTTGTCGTGCTCACTGCCGTGATTGCCATGGTGTTCGAGATCAAGCGCCTCGCCGATCAGGACGCAGGTGCACACTGATCCGAACCATCAGGGCTAATCGCGAACGGGGCGGAGGAGGGGCCAATCGCCTCTCCCACGTTTCACCAATCTCAGCCGCAGTGTGCCGGGTCGATCATCACTAGGGGGAGCGCCATCTAGATCGACAATCCCCGCGCGGCACTTCGGGACATATTGCTTCGGGTGCGCTCCGCGATGGGGGCCGCCACGGGCAGTCGAAGGCGAGCGTTCGAGCCGCGTGATCTCGGTGCCGAAGTTTACGGCTAGTTGCGCCAACCAGTACCGAAGGCACCTCGCATAGTGGAGATCACCTCCAAGCTCGAATGGCCGGGATTGCTGGGTGATGAACCTTGCTGATCTCATCGAGCATAAACTGGAGACGCGACTTCCGGCCATATCCGCTGCCGTAACTGTCCGTCATCTGCGAGCCAAGCAGTGCTGTTAGGTCATTCTCGTTGGCATGCCCCACGAGAATGCTGCGCGCCTTTGGGTTCACCCCCATGTCGTCTGCCAAGTCCGTGAAGAGATGTCGGAATGAGTGGAACTTCACACCTCTTCTCAAGCCAAGCTTGCGGAGAAACCGGCCAAAGTCGCGGCTAAACGACTGCGTCGGCGTATCGTTATCCCGCAGGTTCTCATGCGGCAGGTCCGGAAAAAGGTGGAACGCGTTTGAGGACTGCCAGTAGTCCATGAACCCAAGTTCTAAGAGCCTCGGGTGGAGGGGAACGCGCCGCTGGGAGTTCCCCGTCTTGAGCGTCTTGGCACGACGCGGTGGTGCATCCTCGTCGTTATCTTCCGTTGTGTCAGTCGTGATGTTCAGATACGGGATCTCGCTCCAGACCACATCAGCCCGCTCAAGCTGCCCGAGTTCATTCAGCCGCGCGCCTGTGTAGACAGCGAGCAGGGGGAGCCAGAACCACGCAGGTGTTTTTTCTCGATTCTCATAGATCGAGCTACCGAAGAAGGTGGCGATCTCCTCATCGGTTGGGACCAGCGTTGGGTGCTTTTGTCGTACACCCTTCGTGCTTGGCTTGTTGTCCGCAATGGGGTTGAAGCCAATCAGCCTCATCCTCCGCCCCCAGGTGCAGGCGGAGTGGAGCAAATTCATCCAGTTCGCCACGGTTCGAATGGTCAGACGCCGAGGCTCAGGGATGTCCTGAGCCGCCAACTGTTGGAAGCTCATGGAGAGTTCACGCTGTTGGGGCCGCGCGGGAAGCCTGACAGCAGCCTTGTAGAACTCAGCCAGTTGCATCGGCGTGATGCTCTCCACCGGCAGGTCACCGCCAAGGTGAGCCACCAGCATCCTCACACAACGGCGAAGCTTGCTCTGCGTCTTGGCGGGCCGCTCGTGGTGCTTCAGCCATTTCTCCGTCAACTCCGACAGCGTAGGGCTGGAGGCGCTTGGAGTTGAGGCGGGGATAGGACGAGGCGATGGGGCTGCGTTGGCCGGGCAAAGAGCGGCGGACGGCGGCGGCTCCACCGAGGCTGGATTGAGGATCATCCGATCTTTGTAGCGCTCGGTGTCAAGCCAAGCGTCCCTGAAAACAGGACGCAGCATCCTCAAGGTCGGGTGTCCCACCGGGACGGTGATCCCCTGAGTGGCCAAGGCCGCTATTAGCCGATCATCAAAGTCCGCGATCTTCCGATAGCCTTGGTACTGATCGAGGGCGATGCAAAGGTCGCTACGGCTCATAGCCTCGGTGCCACGGGGGTCAACATCAACGAGCCCGTTCGCAATCTCCATGTAGGCACGTCCGACCTCCGCAAGACGCCACCGCTCAATAGCCTCTTCCGCGACAGCCGGATTGACAAGGACCAAAGGCGAGGGAGTGGACTGTGAGAGACCTAGCTTGGCAGCAGGCGAGGGGGTAGGCTCTCCGCCGGTTCGGTCGCGAAGCTCCTTGCATCTCTTCTCGTAGTCCAAGTACGCCTTCGCGTAGGCCGCCGCCGCCTTCTTCTCCGTTACGGTGCCAACAGAGACGGTGAAGTGCGACTTTCCCGTTGCGGCCTCGATGTCAGCGGGAAAACGCTTGCGGAACTCGGTCGATTCGCTGTGGGGGCTCTTCCGGAATTCCTTGAACCCTAAACGCATGTGGTGAGCCCTGTGGTGTAGAATGTGGTGTACTGGGTTGCTGAAAACCCATGTGCCACAAGGCTTTGAAGAAGATCAACGCTTTAGGGAGCGGGTGGCGGAGACGGAGGGATTCGAACCCTCGATAGGGCTTTGCAACCCTATAACGGTTTAGCAAACCGCCGCCTTCAGCCTCTCGGCCACGTCTCCGGCTTCGCTGGCCCGCTCATTGGGCTGACGCAGGCGCCGCGTATACCGCGTCCGGCGGCGGTTCGTCTAGGCACTTCTTGGCATCCTTCTCGGGACCTGTGGGCGCTTCCCCAGGGGCGGCCGGGACACTCGCCCGGGTCTTGGGCCGCTGGCGGAACCCGCGATCGACGCGCCCGAGGAGGCGCGGAACCGGTACACCGGATTCATGCCTCAGGCGAGGGTGGCGCGAAAAGGGTCCCGTCGCGGTCGGTCAGCACTCGTCCGCGGTGGCTCGACTGCCCTCCGGGGTCGGGACCCCAATCGAGGCCGCCGCAACCCGCATGCAACGGCCGCTCCGAAAACGGGCCGTCAATCTTTTGTTAACCTTGTCAATAAATCAGTAACCTTCGTAAACAGGGTGTGAACCCCTCAGGACCTGAGTCGAGGATGTCGGCCTGTCGAAGTGCTTCCGCTCAGCGCGCTCATCCCGCGGCTGAAGCCAACGGGCCGCCTGCAGGGACGCGCGCGGGCGCCCGGCCGTGCCTCGAGCGGGTAGGGCAGTTTCTGGGCCATGCTGCCCGGGGGCTGTCGCTCGGACAAGCTTGGCCATTTGGGTTAAGACGGTGAGGCTCAAGGGCGTTTGCGCGCGCGCGCTGGCCGTCGTGGCCCTGGGAGCGTTCGTTGCGGACGCCCGCGCCGAGAGCCTGCACAGCGCGCTCACGCGGGCCTACGCCGCCAATCCTGTCCTGGGCGCGCAGCGGGCCAATGTCAGGGCGACGGACGAGAACGTCGCCCGGGCGAAGGCGGGGTACAGGCCCAGGATCACCGCCACCGCCGATGCGGGCACCCGCTACATCGAATCGAGCCGGCCGGGCGTGCCGACTTTCTCCCAGACCACGACCCCCTACGGCTTCGGCATCGGCATCGAGCAGACGCTGTTCGACGGGTTCCGGACCGACAATTCGGTGCGCCAGGCCGAGGCCGGCGTGCTGAACGCCCGCGAATCCTTGCGCAATCAGGAGCAGACCACGCTGTTCGAGGCCGCAACAGCCTACATGAACGTTCTGCGCGACACGGCGGTGCTGAACCTCGAGCGCAACAATGTCGAGGTGATCGAAGAGCAGCTGCGCCAGGTTCAAGCGCGCCGCGACGTGGGCGAGATCACCCGGACCGACGTCTTCCAAGCCCAGGCGCGCCTCGCTCTATCGCAGTCGCGGGCCAGCCTCGCGGAGTCGAATCTGCGCACCAGCATGGGGCGCTACCGGCAGGTCATCGGGGTCGAGCCCCGGGCCCTCGCGCCGGGCCGCCCGGTCGATCACCTTGTGCCGCGCTCCGTCGAGCAGGCCCTGCGCCTCTCGCAGGAGGAGCATCCCGCCGCCAAGGCGGCGCTTCATGCCGTGGATGTGGCCGAGCTCCAGGTGCGGATCACGGAGGGCGAGCTCTACCCGACGCTGACGCTCGCCGGCGACGTGGCCCAGCGCTTCGATGTGCAGGCCCCCGGCGACGAGCAGTTCTCCGCCTCTGTGGTCGCCCGCCTCACGGTGCCGATCTACGAGGGTGGGGCGGTCTACGCCCGCACCCGGCAGGCCAAGGAAACCGCCGGCCAGCGGCGGCTCGAGGCCGACAGCACCCTCGACCAGGTGCGCTCCGCCGTGGTCTCGGCCTGGGGCCAGTACGAGGCCTCGAAGGCGCAGATCGCGGCCGCGGAAGCCCAGGTGCAGGCGAGCGAGACGGCTCTCGAAGGGGTGCGGAACGAGGCCCGCGTCGGCCAGCGCACCACGCTCGACGTGCTGAACGCGCAGCAGGAACTGCTCAACGCCCGGGTCAATCTCGTGACCGCGCAGCGGGACCGGGTCGTGGCCTCCTACGCGGTGGTCCAGGCCATCGGGCGTCTGAACTACCGGGCGCTCGGCCTCGATACGCCGGAATACACCCCGGTCACCCATTTGCGGCAGGTCAAGGATCTCTGGCGCGGGACGCTGACGCCGGACGGGCGCTAGGCCTAGGCGAATCGCCGCCCGGGCGGCGCTCGGTCGGCTTGCGCTCGGGCGTTGAAGCTGCCACGGGAGCCGCAATGGCTCCCCCCCTTCTCACCCTTCAAGACGTTGCGCTCACCTTCGGCGGCACGCCGCTGATCACGAGCGCGGATCTCTCTGTTTCCCCCGGCGAGCGCGCCTGCCTCGTCGGCCGCAACGGCTCGGGCAAGTCGACCCTGCTCAAGATTGCCGCCGGCCTGGTCGAAGCCGATCGCGGGGCGCGCTTCCTGCAGCCCGGGGCCACGGTGCGCTACCTCGCGCAGGAGCCGGATTTCGGCGCGCATGCCACCACGCTCTCCTTCGTGGAGGCGGGGCTGGGACCGGGCGACGACCCCTACCGCGCCCGCTACCTCCTGGAACAGCTCGGACTGACCGGCGAGGAGACCACCGCGACGCTCTCGGGCGGCGAGGCGCGCCGCGCGGCCCTGGCCCAGGTGCTGGCGCCCGAGCCCGATATCCTGCTCCTCGACGAGCCCACGAACCACCTCGACCTGCCCGTGATCGAATGGCTGGAAGGCGAGTTGAAGAGCCTGCGCTCGGCCATGGTGCTCATCAGCCACGACCGGCGCTTTCTCGAGAGCCTGTCGCAGGCAACCATCTGGCTCGACCGCGGCCTCACCCGGCGCATGGATCGGGGCTTTGCCCATTTCGAGGCCTGGCGCGACGAGGTGCTGGAGCAGGAGGAGCAGGAGCGCCACAAGCTCGATCGCAAGCTCGTGGCCGAGGCCGATTGGCTGCGCTACGGCGTCACCGCCCGGCGCAAGCGCAATGTGCGCCGCCTCGCCAATCTCCACGCCCTGCGCGACGAACGCCGCAATCAGAAGCGCGCGGTCGGCACCGTGCAGATGACGGTGGCGGAAGCCGATCAATCCGGCACGCAGGTGATCGAGGCGGAGGGCATCGCGAAGTCGTTCGGCGAGCGCGCAATCGTGCGCGGTCTCTCGCTGCGGCTTCTGCGCGGCGATCGGCTCGGCATCGTGGGGCCGAACGGTTCGGGCAAGACCACGCTCATCAACCTGCTCACGGGCGTTCTCGGCCCCGACGAGGGGCGGGTGCGGCTCGGCGCCAATCTCCAGATGGTGACGCTCGATCAGCGCCGGGAAAGCCTCGACCCGACGTCCACCGTCGCCGAGACGCTCACGGGCGGGCGCGGCGATACGGTGATCATCGGCGGCCAGGCAAAGCACGTGGTGGGCTACATGAAGGACTTCCTGTTCTCGCCCGAACAGGCGCGCACGCCCGTCGGCGTGCTGTCGGGCGGCGAGCGGAACCGCCTCATGCTGGCGCGGGCGCTCGCGCAGCCCTCCAACCTCCTCGTGCTGGACGAGCCCACCAACGACCTCGATCTCGAAACCCTCGATCTCCTGCAGGAGATGATCACGGATTATGCCGGCACCGTGCTGCTGGTGAGCCACGACCGCGACTTCATCGACCGCACCATGGGCTCCGTGCTCGTGTCGGAAGGGGAGGGGCGCTGGGTGGAATATGCGGGCGGCTACAGCGACATGGTGGCCCAGCGCGGGGTGGGCGTGCAGGCCCGCAGCGTCGAGAAGGCAGCTCGCGGGAAGGAGGAGCGCAAGCCTCCGGCGGTTGCCGCTCCGGCCGCGAAGCGCCGTTTCAGCTTCCACGAGCAGCACGATCTGAAGACCCTGCCCGCGCGCATGGCGGAGCTGGAGGCCAAGATCGCGAAAGTGCAGGCGATCCTGGAGGATCCGGGCCTCTACGCGCGCGATGCGGCGCGGTTCCAAAAGGCCAGCGCGGCGCTCGCCGAACTGCAGGCGGAGCTCGCGAAAGCGGAGGATCGCTGGCTCGAACTCGAGATGCTGCGCGAAGAGATCGAGGGCTAGGGCGCCATCCACGGCGCATGTGGAGGGCGCGATTGACGCTGCTGCCCCGCTCGGCCACGATCCTTGAGCAAAGTCAAACACATACACGTTCACGTTTAAGGGGCGCTCATTCGTGGCACGAACCCAGGTCGGCATCGTAGGCGCGGGTCCTGCGGGGCTGCTGCTGTCCCATCTCCTGCACCTCGCCGGCATCTCCTCGATCGTGGTGGAGGCGCGCTCGCGCCAATACGTGGAGGAACGCATCCGCGCCGGCGTGCTGGAACAGGCCAGTGCCGATCTCCTCGTCGAGACCGGCGTCGGCGAGCGCATGCTGCGCGAGGGCCTGCTGCATCATGGGATCGAGCTGCGCTTTGCGGGCGAGAGCCACCGCATCGACCTCTCCGCGCTCACCGGCGGGCAGGCCGTCACGGTCTACGGCCAGCACGAGGTCGTGAAGGATCTGATCGCGAAGCGCCTGGCCGACGGAGGGCAGATCGTCTTCGAGGCCGGCGATGTGAGCGTGCGCGATCTCGATGGCGAGATGCCGCTGATCCGCTACACGAAGGACGGCGCGACCCACGAGATTCCTTGCGATTTTCTCGCCGGCTGCGACGGCTTTCACGGCATCTGCCGGCCGGCCATCCCGCAGGGCGTGCTCACGGCTTACGAGCGGGTCTATCCCTTCGCCTGGCTCGGCATTCTCGCCAAGGCGCCTCCGGCCTCGGAGGAGCTGATCTACGCGCACCACGACAAGGGCTTTGCGCTGCTCTCCATGCGGTCTCCCGAGATTTCGCGGCTTTACCTGCAATGCGAGCCCGACGAGGACCTCTCGCGCTGGTCGGACGAGGCGATCTGGGGCGAGCTAGAGACCAGGCTTGCCGACCGGCATGGCTTTCAGCTCACCCGCGGAGAGATCTTCCAGAAGGGCGTCACGGCCATGCGCTCCTTCGTGGTGGAGCCGATGCAATATGGCCGCCTGTTCCTCGCGGGCGATGCCGCCCACATCGTGCCGCCGACCGGCGCCAAGGGCATGAACCTCGCGGTCGCCGATGTGCGGGTGCTGGCGCGCGCCCTGGAGCGGTATTTCCGCAGCGGCGATGCTTCGGGCCTCGAGCGCTATTCGGCCGTGTGCCTCAGGCGCATCTGGAAGGTGCAACGCTTCTCCTGGTGGATGACCTCCATGCTGCACCGCTTCGCCGAGGACAGCTCCTTCGACGTGCGCCGCCAGTTGGCCGAACTCGATTACGTGACCTCGTCGGAAGCAGCCGCGCGCACGCTTGCCGAGAACTATGTGGGCCTGCCCATGGAAGAGGCATGAGCTTTTCCGCGCTCGATTCCACCGTCACGGGGCCGCTCTTCGCGACGCCCGCGATGGCGGGGGTGTTCTCGGATCGCGCTCGCATCGCGGCCATGCTGCGGATGGAAGCGGCGCTCGCGCGGACGCAGGGGTTGGCGGAACTCGCCGCCGCGATCGACGCCATCGCACTCGACGATTTCGACATGAACGCACTCGGCCGCGAGACGGCCGTCGTAGGCGTTCCGGTGATCCCTTTCGTCAAGGCCGTTCAGGCGCGATTGCCGGGCGAACTCGAACGAGCCTTCCACCGCGGCGCCACCACGCAGGATGTGGCCGACACCGCGCTCGTGCTGCAGATGCGGGACGCGTTCGATCTCATCCGCATGGATCTGCTCGCGATTCTCGACGGCTTGATGCGCCTTGCCGAGCGGCATCGGGAAACCCCTTGCGTCGGCCGCACCTACGGTCAGCACGCGGCACCGGTGACCTTCGGCTTTAAGGCAGCGGTTTGGCTCACCGGCATCGCGGATGTGGCGGGGCAGCTGCCCAGGCTGCGGGAGCGCGTGCTGGTGGCGTCCCTCGGCGGACCCGTCGGAACGCTCGCGGCCTTCGGGGCGCGGGGACCCGAGGTCGTGGAAGCCTTCGCGCGGGAACTCGGCCTCGGCGCGACACCGATCGCATGGCACACGAATCGCGCCCGCATGGTCGAGACCGGCGCATGGCTTGCGACGCTGATCGGCGCGCTCGCCAAGATGGCCGCGGACGTGGCGCATCTCGTCTCGACGGAAGTGGGCGAGCTGGCCGAGCCATATATGCCGGGCCGGGGCGGTTCCTCGGCCATGCCGCACAAGCGCAACCCGGTTTCAGCCACCGTGATTCTGGCGGCGCACGCCGCCGCAAAAGGGCCCGTGACGACGCTGCTCGACGCCATGGGGGCGGCGCACGAGCGACCGGCCGGCCTGTGGCACGCGGAATGGCACGCGCTGCCCCCGCTCTTCGGCCTTGCATCGGGGGCGTTGCGCGAGGCGCGGGTGCTGGCGGAAGGCCTGGAAGTCGATACGGCTCGCATGCGCGCCAACATCGATGCCACGCGGGGGCTCCTGTTCGCGGACGCGGCCGCCGCGCGGCTGGCGCCAAGCCTCGGCCGGGAGGCGGCGCATCGGCTGGTCGAGGAGGCGGCCGGCGAGGTGAGGTCTGGCGGGCGCTCGCTCCAGGCTGTGCTGCATGAGCGCAGCGCTGTGGCACTGGACGACGCGTTCGATCTCACGCCAGCCGTGGGTGCCGCGGCCCTGTGGACCGACCGCTCTCTTGGGCATGTGCGTGAGGTGAGGGCGCGCCTCTAGGTGAGCAACCGCACGAGGTAGAGCGACAGGGCCGGGAAGGCAGCGCACAGCGCGAGCCGCACGATATCGGTCACGAGGAACGGGATCACGCCGCGATAGGTTTGCGTGATCGGCACCCCCTTCGCGATGGCGCTGATCACGAACACGTTGAGCCCGATGGGTGGCGCCGTGAGCCCGATGCCGACCACGATGAGCACGAGGATGCCGAACCAGATCGCGACCTCGTCCGGCTGCATGCCGAAGTCGAGGGCCGTCACGATGGGGAAGAAGACGGGAAGCGTGAGGAGGATCATCGCGAGTTCGTCCATCACGGCGCCGAGCACGATGTAGAAGGCCAGCAGCACCACGAGCACCGCGTAGGGAGGCAAGCCGGCTTCCGAGATCATCGTCGCGGCTTGCGTGGGCAGCTGCGAGAAGGCCAGGAACGCGTTGAAGACCTCCGCGCCCAGCAGAATGATGAAGATGAGCGCCGTGGTCTCCGCCGTCTGCACCAGGCTCGCCTTGAAGCCCTCCCAGGTGAGGGAGCGCCGGAGCAGGCCGATGAGCAGCATGGCCGCGGCGCCCACCGCCGCGCCCTCCGTCGGCGTGAACACGCCGCCATAGATGCCGCCGACGACGATGAACGCCACCACGAGCACGGGCCAGACCGCCAAAAGCGAGCGTCGGCGCTCGCCGGGCTCCGGCTCCGGGTGCGGCGGCGCAAGTTCCGGGTTGCGGCGCACGGTCCAGGCGATGGCGAGGCAATAGAAAAGCGTCGCGAGGAGCCCCGGGATCAGCGCGGCCTGGAACAGCTTCACGATGTTCTGCTCGGTCGAGATCGCATAGACCACGAGGATCACCGAGGGCGGGATCAGGATCCCAAGCGTGCCGCCGACCGCGATGGCGCCGGTCGAGAGGCTCGGCGCGTAGCGATAGCGGTTCAGTTCCGGCAGCGCCGCCCGACCGAACGTGGCGGTGGTGGCCACCGACGAACCGCAGATGGCGCCGAACGCCGTGCAGGCGCCGATCACCGCCATGGCGACGCCGCCGCGACGATGGCCGATGAGGGCGTTGGCGGCGCGAAACAGATCCTGCGACAGGCCCGAGCGCTCCGCGAAAGCGCCCATGAGGATGAAGAGGGGGATGACGGACAGCGTGTAGTTCGAGAACAGGAAGTAGGGCGTGGACTTCATGTAGTTGAGGAAGGCCGGCCAGCCCGCGATCGAGAGATACCCGACGCTACCGGCAGTGAGCATGGCGAGCCCCACGGGCATGCGAAGCCCGATGAGCACGAGCATGCCGACGAAGCCCCACACCGCGATCGACATGCCGCTCATGAATGGGCCTCAGCTGGATGCCGGAATCCGGCGAGGGTGAACCGGCTCACGCGGTTTGTCTCGCGCGGCGGATGGCGGTGAGGATGCAGATCAGCGCCAGGAAGGCGGCCATCGCGGCGCAGGCTGCGATGGCATAGTGGATGGGCAGGCCCAGCACCATCGAGGTGGTGCGGCTCGACTGCGCCTCCATGGCGCCGATGGCGAGCCGCCAGGCGATGAAGGCCGCGAAAGCCGCGTAGAGCACGTCCCACAGGGCATCGATGCCGGCCTGAACCCGCGCCGGTAGACGGAGCGTGAAGGTATCGACCATCACGTTGCCGCGGTGCGCCTGGCAGAGCGGCAGGAAGGCAAAGACGGCGAGCGCGAGCCCCATCTGCACCATCTCGAAATCCCCGTTCACGCCCTGCCCGCCGAGCCAGCGCATGAGCACGCTCGTGGTGACGAGAACGGCGAGCCCCACCACGAGCGCGCCGCCCGCAATGGCGAGCACCCTCGCGATGCGGGCGGCGCCGTGGTCGGGCTGGGGGGCGGAGGTCGGGTTGGGATCGGAAGTCATCGAACTCGGAGTTCAACACGCGCTCCCCTCGCCCTTGCGGGGAGGGGTCAGGGGTGGGAGTCGTGCAAGGTCGAGCAACGAGGTGCCTTCTGCGCCACCCCCACCCGGCTCACTTCGTTCGCCACCCTCCCCGCAAGGGGGAGGGTAGAAGTGATCAAGCCGCCGTTTCGTGCTTCTTGATCGCGGCGCGGGCGGAGTCGAGGAGCTTCTGGCCGTCGAGGCCGCGCTCCTTGGTGGTCTTGAGCCAGTTCTCCACCACCGGCTCCGTGGCTTTGCGCCAGCGGGCGGCCTCTTCCTCGGTGAGGGTGATCATGGTGTTGCCGCGGCTCTTGACCATCTCGGAAACGGTCACGGCCTGCTCGTCCCACACCTTGCCCGCCATGGTGGCGGCGGCCTGGCCGGAATTGGCATCGATCACCTGCTTGAGGTCGGCGGGCAGGCTCTCGTACTTCGCCTTGTTCATCGCGAGGATGAAAGTGGCGGTGTAGAAGGTGGGCGAGCCCGGGATCTCGGTGTGATTCTTGACCAGCTCGTGCACCTTGATCGAGGGCACCACCTCCCACGGAATCACGGTGCCGTCGATGACGCGCTGCGCCAGCGATTCCGGCACCTGGGGGATCGGCATGCCGATAGCGTTGACGCCGAGCGCCCGGAGCGCCTCGCCGGCGAGCCGCGTCGGGAAGCGCAGCTTCAGGCCCTTCATGTCATCGAGGGTGCGGACCGGCTTGTTGGCGTGGACGAGGCCGTGGTCGTGCGCCCAGAAGCAGATCGGGTGCACCTCCTTGAACTCGTCCTTCATGTTGGCTTCGGCGAATTCCTGCAGGGCGCGAGAGTTCACCACCGCCTTGCGGTGCGCCACGAAGGGCAATTCGAAGGTTTCGGAGATCGGGAAGCGGCCGGGGGTGTTGCCGGGCAGCGTCCAGACGAGGTCCACCACGCCGTCGCGGGCCTGGTCGAAGAGCTGGGGCGGCGTGCCGCCGAGCTGCATGGCCGGGAAGATGTCGACCTTGATGCGCCCTTGGGATTCCTGCCCCACCTTCTGGGCCCAGGGCGCCAGGAACTTGGCATGCCCGTTCGACACCCGCGGCAGGAAGTGGTGCATGCGCAGGGTCACCTGCGGGGCCTGGGCATAGCCCTCGCGCAGGAGCGCGGGCGCAGCGACGGCACCGCCGGCGAGCGCGAGAAAACGACGACGTGTGGGGGTCATAGGCCTCTCTCCGTTCTCATCCCTGGTGGCCGGCTTCCGGTCCGGCCTTGGTTTTCAGCGCCGAGCCGGCACGCGCGCCGGCCCTCACTTCATCAGCATGGGGTCAGCGCGGAAGCCGACCCTCACGTCATCAGCATGGAGCCAGCGCGGAGGCTAACCCCTCGTTTGCGGCCACGGTGTCAGAAGAGTACCCGGGACGCAATTCCATGAGTGGTGCAAAGCTTTGTGAGCCCAGGCTTTTCCTCATCCCGTCGCAGGGTCGCTCAGGGGCATCGCCTGTTTGGCGAGCGCAATGGCATCGAGGAGCGTATCGAGATCGCCGATTTGGTTGGCGAGGATCAGCACGAGCCGCGTGTTGAGAAGCGCGCTCGCTTCGTCCGAGAGGCCCCGATGCGCCTCGATGAGGGCGCGGTAGGCGCGGTCGGGATCCGGGAAGCGCGAGGCCGTGTCGAGAGCGCTCATGCCAAAACCCCGCTGAGCCGGCGCGAGGCGGCGTCGAGCGCTTCTCCGTCCCAATGTCGCCAGCGCGCCGCGAGGTGCTGGTCCGGTCGGATCAGGTAGGTGGCGCCGGGCGAGGCGTCGAGGCGCTGTGCGAGAAGCCCGTCCGCATCCATCAGATCCTCGCCTATCACGAGCCAGCGCCGGCCGTCGCGCGGGGGCGGCGCGCCGTTCTTCATGTGCAGCACCGTCTCCTCGCCGCCGAGCGCATCGAGGAGCCAGACCGGTTCGCCGGCCGCGGTCGCGAGCGGCGCATCGGGGAGGGGAGCGCCGAGACGCGCGGCGCCGGCCCACCCGTCGCGGTCGGGAGTGGTGAGGGGCGTGTTCTCGTAAGTGGTCGGCAGGGAAAGGCGGCCGGAATTCACCATGCGCTTGGCAAAGCCCGTCTGCCCGGCGAGCGCCAAGGCCGCATCGCGAAAGCGCCGCTCCTGCGCCGTGCGCGGGGCGATGAAATCCGTGGACCGGGTCGAATGGCCGATATTGTCGTCGGCGGCGGCCGAGCGCTCGAGATCGTAGCTGTCGAGGAGGCTCTCGGAGGCCTGCCCCTGCACCACGCGGGCGAGTTTCCAGGCGAGGTTCTCGGCATCCTGAATGCCGGAATTGGCGCCGCGCGCGCCAAACGGCGAGACCTGATGCGCCGCATCGCCCGCGAACACCACGCGGCCGTGCACGAAGCGCTCGAGGCGGCGGCACTGGAAGATGTAGACCGACACCCATTCGAGGGCGAAATCGTCGTGGCCGAGCATCTGGACGAGGCGCGGGCGCACGCGCTCGGACCGCTGCTCCTCGGCCGCATCCGCACCGGCACCGAGGCCGAGATCGATGCGCCACACGTCGTCCGGCTGCTTGTGGAGGAGCGCCGAGCGGCCGTCGTGGAAAGGCGGGTCGAACCAGAACCAGCGCTCGGTCGGGAAATCCCCCGTCATCTTCACGTCGGCGATGAGGAAGCGCTCCTCGAACACCTCGCCCATGAAGTCGAGGCCGAGCATGCGGCGGGTGGGCGAGCGGGCGCCGTCGGCGGCCACAACCCAATCGGCGTCGATCCGGTAGGCGCCCTCGGGGGTCTCCACGGTGAGCGTCACACCCTCGTTGCGGGGCTGCACCTGCGTGACCTTGTTGCGCCAGCGCAGATCGAGATGGCCGAGATCGGCCGCCCGCTCCACCAGGAAGCTCTCCAGATAATATTGCTGGAGATTGATGAAGGCCGGCCGCTTGTGGCCGTCCTCCGGCAGGAGGTCGAAGGCATAGAGGAGTTCTTCCGCCTGAAAGACCTTCCCGAGCTTCCAGGTCACGCCTTTCGCGACGCATGGGTCGCCGACGCCGAGGCGATCCAGGATTTCGAGGGTGCGTTTGGCGTAGCAGATCCCCCGCGAGCCCTCGCCGATCCGGTCCGTATCGTCGAGGAGCACCACGGGAACGCCGCGCTGCGCGAGATCGATGGCGGTGCACAGGCCCACCGGCCCCGCTCCGACCACCATCACGGGATGACGGGCCGGCGCCGCGCGATCCTGATCGGCCGAGCGGCGGTAGCCGAACTGGTAGAGGGCTTTGCGCTCGTTCATGGCACCTCCTTCCCCTCTCCCCTGGAGGGAAAGGGTGGCGAGCGGAGCGAGCCGGGAGAGGGGGCCGTGAGGGCCACAGCCTCCTGGATCCGTTGCACCGCGATCTCCGGCGAGCCAAGCACCAGATCGTCGGACAGCCGCAGAACGCGAAACCCGGCGCGGGCGAACCAGCGGTCGCGGTCGCCGTCTTTCAGGGCACGAAGAGCATCGTGGTGCGTGCGACCGTCCACCTCGACGATCAGGCGCAGGGAGGTGCATGAGAAGTCAGCGACGTATGGCCCGAAGGGGACCTGACGCTTGAACTTGAGACCGTTCAGTCTCCCGTTGCGAACGGCCTGCCAGATCATGTCCTCGGCGCGCGTCGGAGCACGACGCTGCTCCCTTGCAAACATGCGGTGCTCGGGATCTGTCTTGTACTCCGGCATGACTTCCCCCTCTCCCGACCCCTGCTCACGCAGGGGCCACCCTCTCCCTCCGGGGGAGAGGGATTAGCCCTGCAATTGCGCCCACATCTCCCGGTCGCGCTCGGCGGTCCAGATCACGGGATGGTCGATCCCGGAGGCTTCATCGTAGGCGCGGCTCACGTTGAAGGGCAGGCAATGTTCGTAGATCGCGAACGAGCCGAACTTCGGGTCCATGCCCTCACGCGTAGCCGCCATGGTCTCCTTCAGCGAGCGCCCGCGGGCGACGGAGAGTTCGGCGGCGCCGTAGAGGGTCGTCACGAAATCTCGGGTCATGGCGATGGCCTCGCGGACTTGCGCCGCGCTCGTCAGCGCATCGCCGCGGCCCGGCACCAGGGCACGGGGGTTGAAGTCGCGGATCTCGTCGAGGGTGAGGGGCCATTCGCGCAAATGCGCGTCGCCGCAATAGCAGGCGGAATGGTACTCCACGAGGTCGCCTGAAAAGATGGTCTCCGCGTCCGGCACCCAGGCCACGATGTCGCCGGCGGTGTGGCCCGCGCCCAGATGAAAGAGCTTCACCTCGCGTCGGCCCAAGAACACCGACATCCCGGTCTCGAAGGTGAGCGTGGGCCAGGTGAGGCCCTCCGGGATCGTATCCTCGCCGCGGAAGAGGCGCGGGAAGCGGCCGATCTCGGACGCCTTGTCCTGCTCGCCGCGCTCGACGATGAGTCGGTAGGTGGCGTCCGACGCGATGATGCCTTCGGCCCCATAGGCCGAGGCGCCGAGCACGCGCACCGCATGGTAGTGCGAGAGCACCACGTATTTGATCGGCTTATCGGTGACCTGCCGGACCCGGGCGATCACGTCCCCGGCCATGGCAGGCGTCGCCTGAGCGTCGATCACCATGCAGCCATCGTCGCCCACGATGATGCCGGAATTCGGATCGCCCTGCGCCGTGTAGGCATAGAGGCCAGGGCCGATCTCGTTGAACGAGATGGTCTTCTCGCCTGTATCGCCCGTCGAAGCAAAGGCCTTACCGCTCATGACAGTGTCTCCGCGAGGGCCAGTCCGTTCCTCCTTACCTGCGGAAGAGAGGAGTGAAGCAATGGCAGTGTGCTGTCACCGCTCATAGCGCACCACCTCCTGCTCGATGGCGCCGAAGATGGAGTGGCCGGCCTTGTCCTTCATCTCGACGCGGATGCGGTCGCCGAAGCGCATGAACGGGGTCTTGGCCTCTCCGCCGACGATGGTTTCGACCGTGCGCTGCTCGGCGATGCAGGAATAGCCCAAGCCTCCCTGGCCGATCGGTTTGCCGGGTCCGCCGTCCTGATCCTTGTTCGACACGGTGCCCGAGCCGATGACCGTGCCGGCCCCGAGGGGGCGGGTTTTGGCCGCGTGGGCGATGAGGGTCGGGAAGTCGAAGGTCATGTCGACCCCCGCATTGGGCCGGCCGAAGGGTTGACCGTTGAGAAACGAGAGCAGGGGTAGGTGGAGCTTGCCGCCGTCCCAGGCGTCGCCGAGCTCGTCCGGGGTGACGGCCACGGGGGAAAGGGTGGAGGAGGGCTTGGCCTGGAAGAAGCCGAAGCCCTTGCCGAGTTCGCCCGGGATGAGGTTGCGCAGCGACACGTCGTTGACGAGGACGACGAGGCGGATCGCAGCCGCGGCCTCCTCGCGGGAGGCCCCCATGGGCACGTCGGCCGTGATCACCGCGACCTCGGCCTCGAAGTCGATGCCCCAGGCCTCGTCGGCCATGGGGATCGGGTCGCGGGGGCCGAGGAACGAATCGGAGCCGCCCTGGTACATGAGCGGGTCGGTCCAGAAGGATTGCGGCATCTCGGCTCCGCGGGCGCGGCGCACGAGCTCCACATGGTTCACATAAGCCGAGCCGTCCGCCCATTGGTAGGCGCGGGGGAGGGGGGAGGCGCAATGGTGTTCGTGCAGGCGGAAGGAGGGCACGGCGCCGTGCTCCAGCCCCTCGGCCAGGTCCGCCAGGGCCGGCTGGTAGCGCTCCCACTCGTCGAGGGCCGCCTGCAGGGTCGGTACGATGATGAAGGCGTCGGTCGCCCGGGTGAGATCCTTCGAGACGACCACGAGCCGGCCGTCCCGACCGTGTTTGAGCGACGCAAGCTTCATCGACGTTCACCACCCTTTGTGCTGTTGGAGATTTTTTGCTTCACTGCGGCTCTCAGCAAAGCCCGTTCCGGGGGAGATGCCAAGAATGACCGCCACGAATCTGAAAAGACGTAGCTTCCTGAAGGGCGCGGGCCTCACCGCCGCAGCCGCCTCCACCGCCGTAGCGGCGCCGGCCATCGCCCAGTCGATGCCCGAAATTCGGTGGCGCCTCACGTCGAGCTTCCCGAAATCCCTCGATACCATCTACGGCACCGCCCAGATCTTCGCGAAGTACATGGCGGAGGCCACCGACAACAAGTTCCAGATCCAGACCTTCGCGGCCGGCGAGATCGTCGGCGGCCTGCAGGCCCTCGACGCCGTCCAGACGGGCACCGTCGAATGCGCCCACACGCCGGTCTACTACTATTTCGGCAAGGAGCCGGCGCTTGCCTTCGCGACGGGCATCCCCTTCGGCCTCAATGCCCGCCAGCAGCATGCCTGGTGGCACTTCCTTGAGGGCAAGGAGATGATCAACAGCGTGCTCGCGCGCTTCAACACGATCTCCTTCGCCTGCGGCAATTCCGGCACCCAGATGGGCGGGTTCTTCCGCAAGGAAATCAAGGACGTTGCCGACCTGCAGGGCTTGAAGTTCCGCGTCGGCGGTCTCGGCGGCATGGTGCTCGCCAAGCTCGGCGTCGTGCCCCAGCAGGTAGCGGCCGGCGACGTGTTCCCGTCGCTGGAACGCGGCACCCTGGACGCTGCGGAATTCGTCGGCCCCTACGACGACGAGAAGCTTGGTTTCGTGAAGGTCGCCAAATACTACTACGCTCCCGGCTTCTGGGAGGGCGGCGCCATGATCCACCTGATCATCAATCAGGGCAAATGGAACGAGCTGCCCAAGCACTACCAGGCCATCGTCGCCCAGGCCTCGGAAGCCGCCAACAACTGGATGCTCGCCAAGTACGACGCCGTGAACGGTCCGGCGCTGCGCCGCATGATCGCCAGCGGCGCGGAGCTGCGGGCCTTCCCGCAGCCCGTCATGGAAGCATCCCTCAAAGCCGCGAACGAGCTCTACGCCGAACTCTCGGCCAAGAGCCCGGACTTCAAGAAGGCCTACGACTCCACGGTGGCGTACCGCAACGACGTGCTGCCCTGGTGGCAGCTCAACGAGTTCGCGTTCGACACCTTCATGATCCGCACCCGCGGACGCGCGTGATGCGAAAACGGGAGGGACGGGCCACCCCCGTCCCTCCCGCCATGAGCGAGGGGAGCTCCCTGCCGCCGAAACGGATGAGCCCAGCACCGCAGCGCCGCCGTTACTTGGGCTCCCGCTGGTTCGGGTCGAAGTGCTTCTTCAGGCCCTCCCAGCAATCGATGTAGGTGTCCTGGAGCTGGGGCAGCTCGGCGGCGTACCGCGTGACCCGCTGAGGAAAACGCGTCTCGAACATGAACGCCATCGTGCCGGTGAGCTTCACGGGCTTCAGCTCGCCGTTCGAGGCGTGCTCGAAGGCCTGCACGTCCGGCCCATGCGGCAGCATCTGGTTGTGGAGCGAGAAGCCGCCCGGCACGAAGCCCTCGGGCTTGGCGTCGTAGACGCCGTAGATCAGCCCCATGAACTCGCTCATGAGGTTCCGGTGGTACCACGGCGGGCGGAAGGTGTTCTCCGCCACCATCCAGCGCTCCGGGAAGATCACGAAGTCGATGTTGGCGGTGCCGGGCGTCTCGGAGGGAGCCGTCATCACCGTGAAGATCGACGGATCTGGGTGGTCGAAGCCGATCGCGCCCACCGGCGAGAAGGTGCGCAGATCGTACTTGTAGGGGGCGTAATTGCCGTGCCACGCCACCACGTCGAGGGGCGACTGGCCGATATCGGTTTCGAAGAGTTCCCCGCCCCACTTTACATAGAGCAGCGAAGGCTCCTCCTTGTCCTCATAGGCCGCGACCGGCGTGAGGAAATCGCGCGGGTTGGCGAGGCAGTTCGCGCCGATGGGGCCGCGGTCCGGGAGGGTGAAGGCGCCGCCGTAATTCTCGCACACATAGGCGCGCGCTGGCCCGTCGATGAGCTCCACCTTGAAGATGATGCCGCGCTGGATCACAGCGATCTCGCCGGGCTCGATGTCGATGACGCCGAACTCGGTGCGAAAGCGCAGGCGCCCCTCCTGCGCGACGACCAGGAACTCGCCGTCCGCATTGAAGAAGTACTCGTTCGTCATCGAGGTGTTGACGAAGAGCAGGTGCGCCGCCATCCCGACCTGCGTGTCGGAGTCGCCCGCCGTCGTGATGGTGCGAAGCCCGGTCACGAAGGTGGTCCGGTCCTCCGGCATAGGCACCGGGTTCCAGCGGAGCTGGCCGATGGCGATCTCGCTCTCGTTGCGGGCCTCCGGCGCCGTGCGGATGAGACCGCGATCCGTGCGACGGTAGCGGCCCGAATGCTTCACGGTCGGACGGATGCGGTAGAGCCAGGAGCGCTGGTTCGTGGCCTGCGGCGCCGTGAAGGGCGAGCCGGAGAGCTGCTCGGCATAGAGCCCGTAATTGATCTTCTGCGGCGAGTTGCGCCCGATCGGCAAGGCGCCCGGCAGGGCCTCGGTTTCGAAGGAATTGCCGAAGCCCGACATGTAGCCCGGCACGAGGGCGCCCTGGCCTGCACGCGCCTGATCGACCTGAAACTGGGAGGGATTCTGCACGTTCATGGAGCGGCCTCCTGGCGCAACCGGCGGCATTCGCGGGCGCCTGTCGAGGGGAGTTGCTAACGCAACGGAATCTGTGCATATTAGTTGCACGAGCAACGAATTCTGTCAACGCATGACGCCCCCGTCGACCGCCCGCCACGTGGCGCCTGCCGCACCGCAGATCGTGCTGGAGCAATTCCTGCCGTATCGCCTCAACGTGCTGGCGACGGTGGTCTCGAATGCCTTGGCGCAGATCTACGCGGAGCGCTTCGATCTCACCATTCCGGGCTGGCGGATCGTCGCGACGCTCGGCCAATACGGCGTGCGCACGGCACGGGACATCGCCACTCACGCGGTGATGCACAAATCCACCGTCTCGCGTGCCGTATCGGCCCTCGAGGGCAGGGGCCTCGTGGTGCGGCGGCCGAACCGGGACGACCGGCGCGAGGAATGGCTCGAACTCACCCCCGAGGGGCGCCGGATCTACGATGCGCTCGCTCCCGAGGCCTTGGCCTTCGAGGACGGGCTCGTCTCCGTGCTGAGCCCGGCGGAGCAGAAGGCGTTTCTGGCGCTTGTCCACAAGCTGGAAGGCCGCGCCCGCGCCCTGGCCCCCAACCCGCTCGCGGAGGCCGCCTCGTGAGTACGCCCCTCAAGCTCTACTCCTACTTCCGCTCCTCGACCTCCTATCGCGCGCGGATCGGGCTCAACCTCAAGGGCGTCGCCTACGAGCAGGCGGCCGTGAACCTGCTGAAGGCCGAACAGGCGGGCGAGGCCTACAAGACCGTGAACCCGCAAGGCCGGGTTCCCTCCCTGGATCTCGGCCACGAGGTGCTGATCCAGTCGCCTGCGATCCTTGAATACCTCGAGGAGGCCTACCCCGAGCCGCCGCTGCTGCCCCTGGATCCCGTCGAGCGGGCGCGGATCCGGGCCGTCTGCGCGGTGATCGCCTGCGATATCCACCCGCTCAACAATTCGGGCTCGCTGAATTTTCTGAAGAACCGGCTCGGCCAGGATCAGGCGGCGGTCGATTCCTGGTTCGCCCATTGGGTGCACGAGGGCTTGCGCACCGTGGAGGCCCTCATTCGGCCCGGTCCCTACGCCTTCGGCGAGCGGGTGACCCTCGCGGATGTCTACCTCGTCCCACAGGTCTTCAATGCGCGGCGGTTCAACATCCCGCTCGATGCCTATCCCAAGATCGTCGCGGTGGACGCCGCCTGCGCCGCTCTCGCTCCCTTCGCCGAAGCCGCTCCGGCCCGCCAGCCGGACGCGGCCTGACCGTCACCCCGCTTCCGACGGAAGCGTTGTCACCCCACCCGCCGGGGCGCAAAGCGCCGGCGTCGCCAGGAGGAAACCATGGGACCGTTCCCGCACGATGCCCCGCCGCCCGCCATCTCGGACGAGAACCCGATGGGGACCGACGGCTTCGAGTTCGTCGAGTACTGCCATCCGGAACCCGAGAAGCTCGACGCCCTCTTCAAGCAGATGGGCTTTTCGGCCGTCGCCCGGCACCGCTCGAAGAATGTGACGCTCTATCGCCAGGGCGACATCAACTTCATCCTGAACGCCGAGCCCGAATCCTTCGCGGCGAAGTTCGCCCAGGCGCACGGCCCGTCCGCTCCCGCCATGGCCTTCCGGGTCGTGGACGCCAAGCGCGCCTTCGAGCGGGCTTTGGCAATGGGCGCCAAGCCCGCCCAGACCCAGGTCGGGCCCATGGAGCTCAACATTCCGGCGATCGAGGGCATCGGCGGCCTGCAGATCTACCTGGTCGACCGCTACGGCGCGAAGGGATCGATCTACGACGTGGACTTCGAGTGGCTCGACCAGCGGGATCCACGCCCCTACGGCGTCGGCCTCCACTACATCGACCACCTCACCCACAACGTCTATCGCGGCCGGCTCAACGAATGGGCGGCGTTCTACGAGCGCCTCTTCAACTTCCGCCAGATCCGCTACTTCGACATCGAGGGGAAGCTCACCGGCCTGCATTCCCGGGCCATGACGAGTCCGGACGGCAAGATCCGCATCCCGATCAACGAGGATGCGGGCGAGACCGGGCAGATCCAGGAATACCTCCAGGAGTATAAGGGCGAGGGCATCCAGCACGTGGCCTTGGGCTCCTACGACCTTTACGAATCGATCGAGAGCCTCCTGGAGCGCAGCATCGACTTCATGCCGGCCCCGAACGACGTCTATTATTCCCGCATCGACAAGCGCCTGCCGAAGCATGGCGAGCCGCTGGAGCGCCTGCAGCGCAACGGCATCCTCATCGACGGCGAAGGGGTGGTGGAAGGCGGCTTCACCAAGGTGCTGCTCCAGCGCTTCGGCAAGACGGCCATCGGCCCGATCTTCTTCGAGTTCATCCAGCGCAAGGGCGACGACGGCTTCGGCGAGGGCAACTTCAAGGCTCTGTTCGAGTCGATCGAGGAGGATCAGATCCGCCGCGGCGTTTTGAAGGAGAAGGTGGCCTGAGGCTGCCGCCGTCCCTGCAAGAGAATCGGCCGGGCCTCGCGCCCGGCCTTTTTCGTTCGGGCTCGATTCGCACGTCGGCGCTGTGAAATGCCCCACTGATGGCAGCCGGGTCGCGGGCTGGCACGCGTCGAGGCTCAGGCCAGATCGATCCTCAGCGCCGTTTCAGGGCGCTTCCGCGAGGCGTGAGCCTGCGCGGAAGTGCTTGCAAGTTAACGCTTTCTTAAGAAGCCGCCTGTTGGCGCTCCCATTTCGCGGCCCGCCGCAACGTCAACGTGGCGTTTGTGCAACATGCCTCTGAAAAGCCCCCCTTCTTGCCCGGTTTGCGCCCAATTTGGATTGATCCGGGGAGCGGCCTCGGTAAGTTCACAACCGCGACGGGGGCTCCCCGGTCGCGATTTGGCCCAAACCTCAGACGGGGAACCGGTGGGGGGGTCAAGTCCAAAAGGGGAAAAGGGACGAGTGGTCTAGGCTTCGATCGAAGCGCTCGAGGCACGAAACCCCGGCCCCCCAAGGGTCTCGAAACTTTGGAGGTTACACAATGAAGCTCGTTAAGAGCCTTCTCCTCGGAACTGCCGCTGGCTTGGTCACGGTCGCCGGGGCTCAAGCCGCCGATCTTCCCGTCCGGAAGGCCGCTGCGGTTGAATACGTGCAGCTCTGCCCCGCCTTCGGCCGTGGCTTCTGGACGATCCCTGGCACCGACTCCTGCCTTTCGATCTCGGGCTTCGCCCGCGGCGAATTGATCGTTGCCGAGCAGGACAACGCCGCTCAGGACGCAGTTGGCTGGCGCGCTCGTATGCGCCTCAACTTCGACGTCCGCACGGCGACGGCTGTTGGCCCGGTCCGCGCTTACATCCGCCTCGACACGAACCGCAGCTACGGCGCTGGCTTCACGGCCGGTGGCCTTGGCAGCGGCTTCGTTGGTCTTGCGGGCGTTGGCGGTCTCGGCGGCGGCGGCGCCACGGCTCAGGGCCTGATCGTCGACCAGGCTTACGTGCAGTGGGGCGGCTTCATCGCCGGCCGTAACACCTCGATCTTCTCGCCCGGTCCGGGCGGCGACCGTTACTTCGGCGTCCGCTTCGACGACGGCCCGAACAACGAGCAGTTCGCTTACGTGTTCGATGCCGGCGGCGGCCTCGAAATCGCTGCTGCGATCGAGAACCCCTTCAACCGTCGCACGAACACTGCCGCCTTCGCGGGTAGCGTCGTGGGTGCCGGTGGCATCCTCACGCCGGGCCTCTTCGCCTTCGGGCCGAATTCCGGCGCCCTCAACTACGGTGGTCAGGAGCTTCCCGACTTCGTGGGTCGCGTGACCTACAAGGGCACCTGGGGTTATGCCTACGTCGCCGGTGCCGTGCACCAGGTCAACGACGTCGGCGTGAACTTCCAGGGTCCTGCGGTCGGTGGCGTTCTCCCGCCGGTGGTCACGACTCGCGCCTCTGGTGGCGATGAGATCGGCTTCGCGGTCAACGGCTCGGTCGAAGTCAACCTCCCGATGATCTCCGCAGGCAGCCTCGCCTGGGTGTGGGCTGGCTATGCTGACGGCGCGGTGAGCTACGTCGGCTACGGCATCGGCGGTCCCGGCGGCGACGGCGGCGTCCGCGGTTCGTCCTTCCTGTCGGGCCCCGGCGGCACGGCGATCGGCGACCTCCCGGTGGCTGACGCGGTGGTGGTCGGTGGCAACACCCGCACGACCGAGGCCTTCTCGGTGGCTGCTGGCTTCCGCTACACCTTCTCCCCGCAGTTCCGTTCGAACATCTACGGTTCGTACAGCTTCGTGGACTTCGCGGCTGGTGCTAGCTCGGTTATCACTGCCGGTGCCTTCACGGGTGCTCGCACGGGCTTTGTGGACTTCGAGGAGTTCAACATCGCCGGTAACCTGATCTACACCCCGGTTGCTGGCCTCGACCTCGGCGTCGAAGTGCTCTACCGCAACCTCGACTTCGATGCCAACGTCATCCGGACCCGTCCGGTTGCTGGCGGCGGCTTCGTCCAGGACGTGGTGGGCAGCGACGACACGATCCTCGGCCGCTTCCGCGTGAACCGCTCCTTCTAATCGGCTCAGCCGCTTAGAACAGGGAGGCCCCGGTGGAAACACCGGGGCCTTTCCTTTTGTCGGTCAGCAAACTTTGCACGACGTGCGCCCGGCACGAGCGCTGTGTTCGCGCAGCTTCGCCCGAGGCGGGCGAGCCATAGGGCCGCCTGCCAGCTGGCTGCCTCGGCGGTCAGTGCATCTCACCCCACGTGAATGCCCTTGCCCGCTCGGCGGTCAGAGTGCCGATGCCGCTTGCACGAAGTCCCGGATCCGCTCGATCAGGTCGCCCTCCAGCAAAGGCGCATGCCCCTGATCGGGCACTGTCACGATCTCGAGCCGGCCGTGGAGGGCCTGCATCTCAGTGACGGTCTCCTGCGAGAGCAGGTCCGAGTTCGCGCCCCGGATCACCATGACCGGAACCGGTTTCAACCCCTCGAAGAGCGGCCGCAGGGTCGGGATCGGTGCCTCTAGGTCGAGCGTTTCGAGGGTCTTCATCAGCATGGGGTCGTAGGACAAGACCAAGCGGCCATCCTGCTCGTGCCAGGTGCCGCGGCCCATCCGCTCCCATTGCGCATCGGTGAAACGCGGGAACTGGGCGTACGAGACCCGCTTCAGAACCTACGCGCCTTCCGCCATGCTGCCGGGACCGGGCAGCTTGCCCACATAGCCCCGGATCCGCACGAGGCCCCTGGCGTCGATCACGGGGCCGATGTCGTTGAGAACAGCCGCGCGGATCAGGGCCGGCTGCGCCGCACTGAGCGCCATCGTGATCAGCCCCCCGCGAGAGGTGCCGACGAACACGGCCTCTCCGATGCCTGTCGCGGTCAACACCTGCAAGACGTCGGTGAGCTCCACCCTGACGTCGTAATTGCGCCAGTTCGGATCCCAATCGGACCGGCCGCGTCCGCGGTAGTCGAGGGCCAGCACGCGTCGCGGCATACCCTCGTCGTCGGCAAGCGCCAGCGCCAGATCGTGGAAATCACCCGAGTGCCGCGCGAGACCCGGCAGGCACACGATGGGCAGAGCGCCGCCCGCGACGGGCCCATAATCCCGGGCGTAGAGCGTCAGGCCATCGCTGGATGTAGTGCAAACGTCCCGGAATGCTTCGGCCACGCCCCTCGTTCTCCGTTACCCGTCAAACGCTGCGGGCACAGGACGCTACCATAGGGGAGAGGGATGTCGCTCGCCGTGAGGAGTGTGTCCGTGACGCTCCCGTTCTGCGGAGGTTATGGCGCCGTCGCCGCTGCACTCTGCTCGACGGAGCCGCGCAGCTGCGGGGGCTGGCCGGCTTTCGCCTCCTGCAGCCGGTGGCGATAGACGTGGAGGTTTTCCATCACCCGCTGGACGTAATTGCGGGTCTCCGAGAAGGGGATGCGTTCCACCCAATCGACCGGGTCCACGTTCGGGTGGCGCGGATCGCCATAGGCCTTGATCCACTTCGAGACGTTGCCGCCGCCGGCGTTGTAGGACGCGAAGGCGAGGATGTGGTTGCCGCGCCAGTCTTCCATGAGTTCGCCGAGATGAGCCGCGCCGATTTTGGCGTTGTAGGCCGGGTCGGCGGTGAGGCGATCCACATCGAATGCGACGCCGAAGCGCTTTGCCGTCCGTTTGGCGGTGGCCGGCATCAGCTGCATGAGCCCGCGGGCGCCTGCGGTCGAAAGCGCTTTCGGGTTGAAGGCGCTTTCCTGGCGCGTGATCGCATAGACCATCGCCTGTTCGACCGGGTCGCCGATCGTCGGGAACTGCGGAATCCCGAAGCTGGGATAGGCGTGGGTGTCGAGGGGGAAGCCCCGCTGCACGGCCGTTTTGCCGACGGCCAGCACGGCGCGGGGGTTCCGATGCTCCGCGGCAAGGGCGCCGAGCGCATCGAGCTGCGCGGCGTCGCCCAGCTTCTGCGCCAGCTCGGTGTAGAGCGTGATGGCGAGTTCGTCCGCGCCCACCGCGTGGAGGAGGCGGAGCGCCTGAACGGCTCGCAGCCCCTCAAACGCCCTGCGGGCGTCTGCATCGAGAGGCTCGGGCTCCCGAAGCTCAAGGGTTACGGGCCCGAGCTTCTCGCGGGCGAGCTGGCCGTAATAGGTGATCGGGTAATAGGCCGCGCGGCCGTAATGGCGCCGGGCCTCGTCCTTCAGCCCGCCGGCTTCCGCGGCGCGGCCCTGCCAATAGGCGGCACGGGACACGGAGATCGGCGTCTCGGCAAAGCGCGCCGCTTCGACGAAATGCGCGGCGGCCGCTTCCGGCTTGTTCAGGAAGCGAAGCGCGATCCAGCCTGCGTGGAACTCGGCTTCGATGCGTTGCGCATTCGACTCGGCCCCGTGCTCCTTGGCGATCTGATAGGCGAGGGCGGCATCCCCAGTGTCGAGAAGTTCGCGCACGATGGCACGGCGCATCTGCCACCACGCGTCGCCGTCGACCAGCACCGCGGGATCGCGGCTCACGTCGACGATCGCGCGGGCGGCCTCGGCGTCCTTGTTCTTGCGCCGCAGCACCAGCGCGCGCGAGTAGCGATAGGAGGGGTCGCTCCTGAGGTGCTCCGGCACGGCCGCGAGGGCCTTGTCGGCCTTCTTGCCCCCACCGTCCGCCGCAATTCGAGCCTTGGCGAGAAGCACGTAATCGTCGCCTGCGAACTCCGCGGCGCGGAGCGCCGAGGTCCAGCTTTCCCTGAACAGGAAGCGCTCCATGCGGAAGCGATGGTCGGCGACCGTCAGGAGATCGGGGAAGTTGTCGAGGATGCGCCCTTCCGTTTCGCGCCCGAAACTGTCCTCGCGCCAGGCATTGCGCACGAGGGCGGCAGCCTTCTCCTCTTCGCCGTCGGCCCGAAGCGCAAGCGCGAATGCCACCTTGCCGGGGCCGGTGACGGGCGGCTCCTTGGCGAAGTAGGCTTTCAGCACCGCGGGCGGCCGGCGGTTCGAGAGCAGGGCTTCCTCGGCGCGGCGGCGCAAGAGACTGGTTTCGGGCCAGTCCGGATTGTTGGTCCGGAACCCCGCGACGCGATCGAAGGGGAGCGCGACGCCGGCCCGGATCGCCACCCAGTCCACGACCGCCACCGCCGCAGGATCGGTGAGCTTCGGCCGCAGCGCTTCGCCGGCCGCAAGGTCCCCGGTGCGGTAGGCCTCGACGGCTTGGCGCAGCAAGTCGATCTGCGAGGGGCCCTCGACGAGCCTCGGGGCGAGGTCCTTGAGGCGCCCGAAGGCCTCCTCGTCGATCACCGCGACCTGAAAGGAGCCATCGGGGAGTGTTGTGCGTTGAGCCGTCGGGCCCTCGGCCCGGGCTCCCGTCGCGGCGAACGCAAGGAGGGCGGCAGATGTGAGCAGGCGCGTCACGAGGCGCGTCGTCGAATCCATGTGGCGTCCCCAAGCGGTCGTTCGAGAGGTGAGCTTCGACCGTTCCTGTTGAGGAAATACTAACCGTAACGCCTTGCGCAACAACAGGGAGCAAAGCCGTTTGCGCCGAACCGCCGCAGCCGCGCGACCGGGGGGCGGCACCAAACGGTTCACCCGAGGCATCGGTTTGCGCCGAACCGCCGCACCTACTATGTGTCCTGAAAACCATCCCGGCCCAGCGCCCGCACGAGGCGCCGACCGTCAACCAACCGAGGAACGCCACCCATGACCCTTCGTCTCAGAGGCTCGATGACGGCCCTCGTGACGCCCTTCAAGAACGGCGTCCTCGACGACGAAGCACTGCGGGCCCACATCAACTGGCAGATTGAGAACGGCACGCAGGCCCTCGTCCCCGTCGGCACCACCGGCGAAAGCCCGACCCTCACCCACGAGGAGCACGATCGCGTGATCGAGGTCTGCGTGCAGGAGGCGAAGGGGCGCGTTCCCGTGATCGCCGGCGCGGGCTCGAACAATACCGTGGAGGCGGTCGATTACGCCAAGCACGCCGAAGCCGTCGGCGCCGACGCGGTGCTCGTGGTCACGCCCTATTACAACAAGCCGACGCAGGAAGGGGTGTACCAGCACTTCAAGGCGGTGAACGATGCCATCGGCATCCCAATCATCATCTACAACATCCCGCCGCGCTCGGTGATCGACATGTCGGTCGCGACCATGGCGCGCCTGTATGAGCTCAAGAACATCGTCGGCGTGAAGGATGCGACCGCAAACCTCGCCCGCGTGTCGCAGCAGCGCCACGTCATGGGCGCGGACTTCATCCAGCTCTCCGGCGAGGACATGACCGCGCTCGCCTACAATGCCGCGGGCGGCCATGGCTGCATCTCCGTGGTGTCCAACGTGGCACCGCGGCTTTGCGCCGAGATGCATGAGAAGAGCCTGTCGGGCGATTTCGCCGGCGCGCTCAAGGTACAGGACCGCCTGGTGCCCCTGCACGACGCGATTTTCCTGGAGCCGGGCTTAGCGGGCGCCAAGTGCGGCCTCTCGCTGCTGGGGCGCGGCAACGAGGAGGTTCGTCTGCCGCTGATGCCCGTGACCGCGCCCACCAAGGAGGCGATCCGCTCCGCCATGGTTCATGCGGGGCTCCTCAACGCCTAGCGGCCTTGAACGGCGATCCGAGGAACGAGCACCGGGTCGTCGGCAAACGAGTTTTCAGAGCGATGAAGAACAACCCCAAGAACGGGCACCGGGTGGTTGCCGACAACCGCAAGGGCCGCTTCAACTACGAGATCACCGACACCTACGAGGCCGGCATCGCGCTCACCGGCACGGAGGTGAAGTCCCTGCGTCAGGGCAAGGCGACGATCGGCGAGGCTTATGCCGGGCCCTCCGGCGAGGAGATGTTCCTCTTCAACGCCTTTATCCCCGAATACCTGCAGGCGAACCGCTTCAACCACGAAACCCGCCGCCCCCGGCGCCTGCTGCTGCACAAGCGCGAGATCAACAAACTCATCGGCGCGAGCCAGCGCGAGGGTTTCACCGTGATCCCGCTGCGGATCTACTTCAACGACCGCGGGCGCGCGAAGGTGGAACTCGGCCTCGGCCGAGGCCGGAAACTCCACGACAAGCGCGAGGCCGAGAAGGAGAAGACGTGGAACCGCGAAAAGGCGCGGCTGATGCGCGACAAGGGCTGATGGGGCGGCCCCACCATCCGTCGGCGAGGCCTCCGATCCCCTGAAGGCCGGCAGCTCCAGGCGGACCTTTTACCCTTCCACCACACCGTCATCCGCCGGCATCTGCCGGATACCGTAGCGGCGCTCCAAGCCCTGGCTCGGCGGGCGCGGGCGCTCGTAGCGCTCGCCGTTCTCCTGCTGCGGGCGCACGGCCCGCTCGGAGGGATCGCGGCCGATCTTCTGGATGAGATGGGCGAGATCGATGAACTCGTCCGCCTGCCGGCGCAGTTCGTCGGCGATCATCGGCGGCTGGGTCGCCACCGTGGAGACGACCGTCACGCGCACGCCCCGGCGCTGCATCGCCTCGACAAGGGAGCGGAAATCGCCGTCGCCCGAGAACAGCACCATGTGCTCGATATGCGGCGAGAGCTCCAGCGCATCGATGGCGAGCTCGATGTCCATGTTGCCCTTCACCTTGCGGCGGCCGGTCGAGTCCGTGAACTCCTTGGTGGGCTTCGTGACCACCCGGTAGCCGTTGTAGTCGAGCCAGTCGATCAGCGGGCGGATCGAGGAATACTCCTGATCCTCGACGAGTGCGGTGTAGTAGAACGCTCGCACCAGATAGCCGCGCGTCTGAAACTCCTTCAGGAGGCGCTTGTAATCGATATCAAAGCCAAGGCTTTTCGTCGTGGCATAAAGGTTCGCGCCGTCGAGAAACAAGGCAAGGCGCTGCTGGGGTACCATGCTAACCATATCCGCTCAAAAAGGGCCGAGGCCTGACACAATCGGTTTGAACAATTCGGGAGGCAGGCTTCCGCAAGGACAAGTCCTTGGTCCTCGCAATGTAGAAATGTCGGGGAGAAGCCGCCTGGTAATCTTGGAGGGAGTAGAATTACATCCCGTTTCACTGTCAAGCTTGGTTCGGTAAAGCGGATCTGGATTCAACCAGAAGCGGAGCCGAAGCTTTGGCGCAAGCGCAATCGTTGGGTGCTCAGGCCTTCAGTCCCCGGCTACCGGGCTTGGTGGCGGGCAGAGCGGCCAATTCCGGGGGCAGGGCGTCCGGGGCGTAATTCGGGATGTCGAGCTGCACGAGCGAGACGAGCGGCACGCCGAGATCGGCCTTGCCGCCGGAACGGTCGATGAGGCAGGCGGCCCCCAGGATTTGGCCTGGATGTTCGGCGAGGGACGCCAGGCATTCGCGGGAGGAGAGCCCCGTGGTCACGATGTCCTCGACCATGACGACCCGCGTGCCCTCCGGGATCACGAAGCCGCGGCGCAGCGCGAACACCCCATCCTCGCGTTCCACGAACACGGCCTTGGCGCCGAGGTGCCGCGCGGTCTCGTACCCCGGCACGATGCCGCCGACGGCGGGCGACACCACCATGTCGACGGGGCCATAAGCGGCGTGGATCCGCTCGGCCAGCGCCCGGCACACTCGCTCCGTGCGGGCCGGATCCTGGAACACGAACATCTTCTGCAGGAACACCGAGCTGTGCAGGCCCGACGAGAGGATGAAATGTCCCTCCAAGAGGGCGCCGGCGGCGCGGAATTCGTCGAGCGCTTCGGTGGGGGTCATCGGTCCGTTCCCTGTTCGGCCGTGTTTGGCAGGCCCTCTCGATCCGCGCAAGAACGGCGCCGCCTCACCGGGACGCACAGGCGGCCACGAAGGCATCGAACAGGCGGTTGCCTGGGTGGTCGACGAGCAGTTCCTGGTGCCACTGAACCCCGACGGCGAAGCGGTGCGAGGGGACCTCGATGGCCTCGACCACACCGTCTTCCGCGCGTCCGCTGGCAACGACCCGATCCGACAGGGCCGCCACCGCCTCGCGGTGAAAGCTGTTGACGACGAGCGAGGGGCCGACGATCCCGGCCATCAGCGAGCCGGGCGTGAAGCTCACAAGGTGCATGCAGTCGCGGCGGTCGTGCTCCCTGACATGCGCGCCCAGCGTACACACGTCCGGCGTGAGTCGGCAGCCGTGCAGGCAGGCCAGCATTTGCATGCCCGCGCAGATCCCGAGCACCGGTTTGTCCGCGCCCAGGAAGCCCTCCATGAGCGCCCGCTCGACCGGGAGCCGCTCGGATTGCGGCGACGGCGAGACCTCGCCGTCGAGATACCATGCGTCGGGATAGGCGAAGCGGCCACCGACCGCGAGGAATCCGTCGAAGTCGCGCGCGACGCCCCTGGCCATGTCGAGAAAGTAGGGGATGCCGTAGGGCTCGCCCCCGGCCTGGTGAACCCCGGCGAAATAGCCCTTCGTCATGTCGTAGCGGGTGCCGCCGGTGCTCGTGTTCTCATCGAGCAGCACGGCGATGCGGGGACGGCTCGTCACCCCGTGACCCGATCAATCTTCGCGACCACGCGCTTTGCCCTCAATTCGGCAATGATCGCGTTGAGGTGCTTCAGGTCCCACACCGTGAGGTCGATGGTGACGTCGGTGAAGTCCTGGGTGCGGCGTTTCATGGACACATTGTCGATGTTTCCGTCGTGGTCGGCGATCACCTGCGCGATCTGCGCGAGCGAGCCGGGCTCGTTGATCGATTGCAGCGCGATGCGGGCGGGGAAGCGCTGCGGGTTCACGGGGTCGATGTCCCAGCGCACGTCGAGCCAGCGGTCGGGCTCGTTGTCGAAATCCGCGAGCGCCGGCGACTGGATCGGATAGATCGTGACGCCGGCACCGGGCGTGAGGATGCCCACGATGCGATCGCCCGGCACCGCACCCCCGTTCGGCGCGAATTGCACCGCCACATCCGAGTTGAGGCCGCGGATCGGGATCGGGTCGCCGGTGCCGTCCCCGTCGGCGAGCTTCACCTTCAAGGCCGGATCGAGGTTCTGCCAGCCGGCGCCGTTGGCATCCGTCACGCCGCCCCGGCGCTCCTCCTTGTAGTCGGGATAGACGGCGCGGACCACGTCGCCCGAGAACATCTCGCCGCGGCCGACGGCGGCGAGCACGTCCTCGATGGACGCACGGGCGAGGCGCGGCAGGGCGCCTTTCAGCTTCTCCTCGTTGAAGCCTTTTCCAAGACGCTCGAAGGCGCGTTCCAGGATCTGGCGGCCGAGCCCGGTGTATTGCCGGCGCACGGCCGCGCGGGTGGCGCGGCGGATGGCGGCGCGGGCCTTTCCGGTGACCACGAGGGATTCCCACGCGGCCGGCGGCGTCTGGCCCTCGGCCCGTACGATCTCGACCTCGTCGCCGTTCTGCAATTCGGTGAGGAGCGGGGCCATGCGGCCGTTGATCTTGCAGCCCACCGCCATGTTGCCGACGTCGGTGTGAACCGCGTAGGCAAAGTCGATCGGCGTCGCGCCGCGGGGGAGCGCGATGAGCCGGCCCTTCGGGGTGAAGCAGAATACCTGGTCGTGGAAGAGCTCGAGCTTGGTGTGCTCCAGGAACTCCTCCGGGCTGTCGCCCTCGGCGAGGAGGTCGATGGTGCGCCGCAGCCATTGATAGGCGCGGCTCTCGTTGGCCAGCCGGGAATTGCCGTGGATGCCCTCCTTGTAGAGGGCATGCGCGGCGATGCCGAACTCCGCGATCTCGTCCATGTCGCGGGTGCGGATCTGCAGCTCCACGCGCTGGGAGCCCGGGCCGATCACCGTGGTGTGGATGGAACGGTAATCGTTCTGCTTCGGGGTCGAGATGTAGTCCTTGTAGCGGCCCGGCACCATTGGCCAGGTGGTGTGGACGACGCCGAGGGCCCGGTAGCAATTGTCGAGATCGTCCACGACGACACGGAAGCCGAAGATGTCGGAGAGCTGCTCGAAGGCGACGGATTTGCGCTCCATCTTGCGCCACACGGAGTAGGGCCGCTTCTGGCGTCCCTTCACTTCGGCTGTAAGCCCCTTGGCGGCGAGCTTGGCGGTGAGGTCCTGCTCGATGCTCTCGACGAGCTTCTCGCTCTTGGCAGTGAGCTCCTTCAGCCGCCGGCAGATGGTCTCGTAGGCCTCCGGATGCAGATTCTGGAAGGAGAGGTCTTCCAGCTCCTCGCGCATCTCCTGGATGCCCATGCGGCCCGCAAGCGGCGCGTAGATGTCGAGGGTTTCCTCGGCGATGCGCTTGCGCTTCTCGACAGGCATGAAGCCCAGCGTGCGCATGTTGTGGAGCCGGTCGGCGAGCTTGACGAGGAGCACCCGCACGTCGTCCGCGATGGCGAGCAGGAGCTTGCGGAAGTTCTCGCCCTGGGCGGCCCGCTTCGACACAAGATCGAGGCGCTTGATTTTGGTGAGGCCGTCCACGAGGGAGCCGATTTGCGGCCCGAAGGACTTGTTGATCTCCTCCAGCGTCGCCGCGGTATCCTCCACCGTATCGTGGAGCACGGCCGCCGCGATGGTGGCGTCGTCGAGCTTCAGATCCGTGAGGATGGCCGCGACTTCGAGGGGGTGGCCGAAGAACAGGTCGCCCGAGGCCCGCTTCTGGGAGCCATGCGCCATCATGGCGTAAACGTAAGCCCGGTTGAGCAGCGCCTCGTCGGCCGAGGGGTTGTAGCGCTTCACCCGCTCGACAAGTTCGTACTGGCGCATCATCCCGCGGCTGTCTCCTTGCCTTCACTCCGGAGCTCCGAGCCCCTGTCAGGCGCGCCGGAGCTGCCCGTCTGGCGAGGGTATCGGAAGAAGGCGTTCCAGTGGCGCATCATCCCGCGGCCGTCTCCTTTGTCCCTCTACCGTCCAACCGCCCGGCCAGCCTGGGCCGCTGCCAAGGCCGGGTTCAACATCCGTAATCGGTTGATCCATCAAGATATTGTGCTCTGCTCCTCCTCCGCAAGCTGAACCGGAGCAATGCAGCCCCGCAAAAGCAAAAAGCCCGGCGTTCAGCCGGGCTTTTCACAGGAATGATGAAGAGGAGCGCTTATTCGCGCTCGTCGTCGTCGCTCGCCGCCGGGGGCACCAGGCCCTCCAGGCCGCGGAGGAGGTCTTCCTCGCTCATGCGGTCGAACTGAACCTCGGCGTCGTTGTCGCCGCCCGTGGGGGCGGGCGCCGCGGCGGTGTTGCCGAGCAGCGGCACGGTCTCGGCCTCCGGCTCGTCCACCTCGACGTACTTCTGGAGCGAGTGGATCAGCTGCTCCTTGAGATCGTCCGGGGTGATAGTCTCGTCCGCGATCTCGCGCAGGGCCACGACGGGATTCTTGTCCCGATCGCGATCGATGGTGAGCGGCGAGCCGGACGAGATGAGGCGGGCGCGATGGCCTGCGAGCAGCACGAGCTCGAACCGGTTCTCGACCTTGTCGATGCAGTCTTCGACGGTCACACGAGCCATGGTCGGCTCCTTCAACAGGTTACAGGGAAAGGGAAGGGGCGTCGGATACAGGAAAACGGCCTGAGAAACAAGGCTGAGACCGCAGCGATCTCGGCTGGGCCGTCCCGCCCGTCCCCAACCTTGACACCCACCCCGCCCGGTGCCACGTCCGCGCGCACTTTTTGCTGAGGAGAGCCGATGACGCGGGCGTTCGTATTCCCGGGGCAGGGGAGCCAGGCGGTGGGCATGGGCAAGGCGCTCGCGGAGGCGTTTCCGCAGGCCCGGGCCGTGTTCGACGAGGTCGATGCCGCGCTTTCGCAGAAGCTCTCCGCGGTCATGTGGGACGGACCCGCCGAGGAACTGACCCTCACGGCCAACACTCAGCCCGCCCTCATGGCCGTGAGCCTGGCGGCGATCCGCGTGCTGGAGGCGGAAGCGGGTCTCGACCTGAAGCGCCACGCGGCCTTCGTGGCCGGCCACTCCCTTGGCGAATATTCGGCTCTGGCGGCCGCCGGTAGCCTGTCGATCGGCGACACGGCGCGGCTCCTGCGCATCCGCGGCAACGCCATGCAGAGCGCGGTGCCGGTCGGGCAGGGCGCCATGGCGGCCCTGCTCGGGCTTGAGTTCGACGTGGCAGCCGAGGTCGCGCGCGAGGCCGCTCAGGGCGAGGTCTGCGACGCGGCCAACGACAATGGCGGCGCACAGGTGGTGGTCTCCGGCAACAAATCGGCGGTGGAGCGAGCGGTGCAGATCGCTCAAGGGCGCGGCGCCAAGCGCGCCGTGATGCTCCCGGTCTCCGCGCCCTTCCATTGCGCCCTCATGGCACCCGCGGCCGACGCCATGCGCGAGGCCCTCGCGACGGTCGCGGTCCATCCGCCGGTGGTCCCGCTCATCGCCAATGTGGAGGCTGCTCCCGTCACTGATCCCGAGCGGATCCGCCAGAACCTCGTCCGGCAGGTCACCGGTACCGTGCGCTGGCGCGAGAGCGTGGCCTTCATGGCCGCACAGGGGGGCAATTCCTTCGTCGAGGTCGGGGCCGGCAAGGTGCTGACCGGTCTCGTGAAGCGCATCGCCGCCGGCGCCACGGGCACGGCGATCGGCACGCCTGACGACGTCGCTGCCTTCAAAGCTTCGCTTAACGCTTCAGAATAGGAGCCCTCGATGTTCGATCTCACCGGCAAGAAGGCTCTTGTCACCGGCGCCACGGGCGGCATCGGCGGCGCCATCGCCCGCGCGCTCCATGCGCAGGGCGCGACGGTGACGCTCTCCGGCACCCGCCGGGCGGCCCTCGACGAACTCGCCTCGTCGCTCGGCGAGCGCGTTCACCTCGTGGAGGCGAACCTCTCCGACAAGGACTCGGTCGAGACGCTGGTGCCAGCCGCCGAGGCCGCCATGGAGGGGCTCGACATCCTGGTCAACAACGCGGGCGTGACCCGGGACAACCTGTTCCTTCGCATGAAGGACGAGGAATGGGACACGGTGATCGCCGTGAACCTCACGGCCTCCTTCCGCCTGTCGCGCGCCGCCGTGAAGGGCATGATGCGCCGCCGTTTTGGGCGCATCGTCAACATCGGCTCCGTGGTGGGATCCACCGGCAATCCCGGCCAGGGCAATTATGCAGCCTCCAAGGCCGGCCTCATCGGGATGACGAAAGCGCTCGCCGCCGAGGTGGCGAGCCGCAACATCACCGTGAACTGCGTCGCGCCGGGCTTCATCGCCTCGCCCATGACGGACGCGTTGAACGACAAGCAGCGGGAGGGGATCCTGGGCACCATCCCCATGGCGCGCCTCGGCCAGGGCGATGAGATCGCGGCGGCCTGCGTCTACCTCGCCTCCGCCGAGGCCGGCTACGTGACCGGTCATACGCTCCACGTGAACGGCGGCATGGCGATGTTCTAACGCCTGCTCGGGACCTCGGCCGAGCCCTCGTGGAGCCGTCTGGGCCCCTCGCCAGAGGCCTTGACCCTGTGTTAAGCAGCGAGCCGTTGGGTCGGAGGGGTTGACCGGCGCGCGAAATGCGGGTTTGCACGGCGCGTGACGGCCGCTTGCGCGAGCTTTCGTGTTGAAGGCAGCCGCTCCGCCCTAAATCTCCGATCCGCCTTGAAGCACCGGGCGGCAGCCATCGACGAATGAGGACAAAGATGAGTGACATCGCTGATCGCGTGAAGAAGATCGTGGTCGAGCACCTGGGCGTTGAGGCCGAGAAGGTGACCGACAATGCGAACTTCATCGATGATCTCGGCGCCGACAGCCTTGACACCGTCGAGCTCGTCATGGCGTTCGAGGAAGAATTCAACGTCGAGATCCCGGACGATGCGGCCGAGACCATCGTGACGGTCGGCGACGCGATCCGTTTCCTCGAGAAGAACGCTGCCTAAGGCAGTTTCCCGTTTTGTGGACCGGCCGGGCGGCCTCCGCCCGGCCTCAATGCGTTAAAAGGGCAGCGCGATGCGGCGTGTCGTCGTCACCGGCCTCGGCATGGTGACCCCGCTCGGATGCGGGGTCGAGCCGACCTGGAAGAACCTTCTCGAAGGCAAGAGCGGCGCGGCCCGCATCACCGATTTCGAGGTCGAGGATCTCGCCTGCAAAATCGCCTGCCAGATCCCCCGCGGGGACGGCTCGAACGGCACCTACAATCCAGATGATTGGATGGAGCCGAAGGAGCAGCGCAAGGTCGACCCCTTCATCGTCTACGCCATGGCGGCGGCCACGCAGGCGCTCAACGACGCCGATTGGCACCCGCAGACCTACGACGACCAGTGCGCCTCCGGCGTCCTCATCGGCTCCGGCATCGGCGGCATCGGCGGCATCTACGAGGCCTCCGTCACGCTCCTGGAGCGCGGGCCCCGGCGCGTGTCGCCCTTCTTCATCCCCGGCCGCCTCATCAACCTCGCGGGCGGCTATGTGTCGATCGCCCATGGCCTCAAGGGTCCGAACCACGCCGTGGTGACCGCCTGCTCCACAGGCTCGCACGCCATCGGCGATGCGGCGCGGTTCATTGCGCTCGGCGATGCCGACGTGATGGTGGCGGGCGGCGCGGAGTCGGCCGTGAACCGGCTCTCGCTCGCGGGCTTTGCGGCCTGCCGGGCCCTCTCCACGGGCTTCAACGACGATCCGACCCGGGCCTCGCGGCCCTACGACCGGGACCGGGACGGCTTCGTCATGGGCGAGGGCGCCGGTGTCGTGGTGCTCGAAGAATACGAGCACGCCAAGGCGCGGGGCGCCAAGATCTACGCCGAGGTGATCGGCTACGGCCTCTCTGGCGACGCCTACCACATCACCTCGCCGTCCGAGGACGGCGACGGGGCCTATCGCTGCATGGCCGCCGCCATCAAGCGGGCCGGGATCTCGGCCTCCGACATCGACTATGTGAACGCCCACGGCACCTCGACGCCGCTGGGGGATGAGCTCGAGCTCAAGGCGGTGGAGCGCATCATGGGCAACGCGGCCGCGAAGCTCGCGATGTCCTCCACGAAGTCGGCGACAGGCCATCTCCTCGGGGCGGCCGGCGCCATCGAGGCGATCTTCGCGATCCTCGCCATGCGCGACGGGGTGATCCCGCCCACCATCAACCTCGACAACCCATCCGTCGAGACGCCGATCGACCTCGTGCCCCACAAGGCGAAGCCGAGATCGGTCGACACGGTGCTCTCCAACTCCTTCGGGTTCGGCGGCACCAACGCTTCCGTGATCTTCCGTCGCGCGGCCTAAGGCAGGGCTGAAGCGCGACCGTTACCCCTTTTCGCCACAATCGCACCTACCCTTGCAATTGAGGCTTGAGGGCGTTCAGCTGCTTTTCAGGCAAGGCGCAGCAGGTTTAAGCTTGCGTGCGGCACGAGCAGGGTCGCCTACAATCTCCCGGTCGCGACGGCGCCTGCTGTCGATGTCCTCTACCGTCGAGGCGGGCCCCGCTTCGATCAGCCATGGATGAGCCCAAAAGGGCTCCACCCCTGAAGGGCGCGATGTTCGGCAGAAAGAAGACGCCACCTCCGACGGCCGCCCCCCCCGGCAACGACGAGCCGCGCTATGCGCCGCGCTCCCCGAGCGAGGCCATCAAGCCGATTGCGGCGCCTCCCATGCCCCCCCGTGCCGCCCGCCGCCCCCGGGGCGGTTTCCTGTCGGCCTTCAGCGGCTTCCTGACCTTCCTGATCGCTTTCGCGGGCGCGGCGCTGTTCGGCATCGTGCTGCTCGAGAGGGAGGTCAAGCAGGCTGGGCCGCTCCAGGCCGACAAGGTGATCGCGATCCCGCGCAATTCGGGCACCAGCGACATCGCCACGATCCTGCAGCGCGAGGGCGTGATCGAGCAGCCCTTGCTCTTCGAGATCTACGCCCTGGCGAGCCGCCAAAGGGGCAACCTGAAGGCGGGCGAGTTCCTGTTCAAGGCGGGTACCAGCATTGACGATGCCGTGGACGTGCTGGCCCAGGGCAAGGCCATCCTCCACTCCGTGACCATTCCGGAGGGGCTCACCTCCGAGCAGATCGTCGAACGCCTGAAGCAGAACGAGATCCTGACCGGCGACCTCACCGAGATCCCCCGCGAGGGCACGCTCCTGCCCGACACCTACAAGTTCGAGCGCGGCATGACCCGCCAGCAGCTCGTGAACTCGATGCAGACGGCGCAGAAGAACATGCTGAACCAGATCTGGTCGCGCCGCTCGCCCGATCTGCCGATCAAGACTCCGCAAGAGCTCGTGATCATGGCCTCTATCGTCGAGAAGGAGACGGGCCGTGCCGACGAGCGCACACGGGTCGCGGGCGTGTTCATCAACCGCCTCAATAAGCGCATGAAGCTGCAATCGGACCCCACCATCGTCTACGGGCTGGTGGGCGGAAAGGGCACGCTCGGGCGCGGGATCCTGCGGTCCGAGATCGACAAGCCGACGCCCTACAACACCTACGCGATCGAAGGCCTGCCGCCTGGTCCCATCGCCAATCCGGGCCGCGCGGCCTTGGAGGCCGTCGCCAATCCCTCGCGGACCAAGGATCTGTACTTCGTCGCGGACGGCACCGGCGGCCACGCCTTCGCCGAGACGCTGGAGCAGCACAACCGCAACGTGGCGCGCTGGCGTCAGATCGAGCGGGCAAAGGCCGAGGAGACAGCGGTCGATCGCGTCGAGCCGGCTGCCGACGAGGTGCCTGGCGCCGCCCCTGCCAACGCCTCTGCCTTTGCGCCGGGCCAGCCGGCGGCCGCCCCCGGAGCGCCGCCCGGGCGCACGCCTCCGCCCGCACGCGGCACCGCGGCCCCCCGCGGCCGGGCCGTGGACGCCAGCGAGGGAACACCCCGCGATCCGCTGCTGAACCGCAACTTTGATCTGAACTCCCAGAAGACCGTTCCGGCGGTTCGCCAATAGCTCCTTCGAACTGAGGATCGCGCCTTCGTTCGGCTTGTCGCCGGAGGAGGCAGCGCCTATGGTCCCGCCGCAATCGAGGCGAGTTTCAAAGGGGCCACATGGCGATCGCCAGCATGACCGGTTTTGCCCGCGAGGCCGGGGCCACGGGGCCGCACCAATGGGCCTGGGAACTCAAGACCGTGAATGGCCGTGGCCTCGAAGTTCGCGTGCGGACGCCCGCCGGCTTCGACGCCGTGGGCGAGGAGGCGCGGGGCCAGATTCTCAAAGCCCTCACCCGCGGGCAGGGGCAGCTCAATCTGTCGCTCTCCAAGGCTGCCACGACGACGCGCGTTCGGGTGAACCGCGAGGTGCTCCAATCGCTTGTGGAAGCCATAGCCGGGCTTGATCTTCCCGAGACCGTGAAGCCCGCTTCGCTGGACGGCTTGCTGGGCGTGCGGGGTGTCGTCGAAATCGAGGACGAGGCCGCCGATCCTGGTCACGATGCGGCCCTCGCCGAGGCTTTGCGAGCCGGCATCGCCCGGCTCATCGAAGCCCTGCAGGCGGCGCGCTCCGCTGAGGGGCAGGCCCTCGCGGGCGTCATCGCGGGGCAGCTCGACACCATCGCTCGCCTCGTCGACGAGGCCGAAGCGCATCCCGGCCGGCGGCCCGAGGCGATCCGCACCAAGCTCGAAGCGCAGATCGCACAGATCATGGAGGGCAAGAGCGGGCTCGATCCGGCGCGGTTGCATCAGGAGGCGGTGCTGATCGCCGCCCGCGCTGATATCCGCGAGGAACTCGACCGGTTGCGGGCCCATGTGGATTCCGCCCGTGCGCTCCTCCAGGAAGGGGGCCCGGTGGGGCGCCGTCTCGACTTCCTGGCCCAGGAATTCGGCCGCGAAGCCAACACGCTCTGCGCCAAGGCCAACGACGTCTCCCTCTCGCGCATCGGGCTTGACCTCAAGGCCGTGGTCGAGCAGTTCCGCGAGCAGGTTCAGAACGTCGAATGATGTGCAGCCCCCGTCGACGGGGCGGTTGGTCGAGCCAGTCGGGATCGTCAAAGATGCGCCGCAGACTACCGGCGGGCCGCCGGGGAGAGCAGGATCGAGATGCCAGGTGAGCCCGTGGTGCCGCATGCCAAACCGAAGGTCGGCCGCCGCGGCCTGATCCTCATCCTGTCTTCGCCCTCGGGCGCCGGGAAGACGACCCTGACCCGCAGCCTGGTCGAGGGTCGTGCCGGTGAATTGTCGATTTCCGTGACGACCCGCCAAAGGCGTCCCTCCGAAATCGAGGGACGTCATTACCACTTCATCGACCGCGATCAGTTCCTCGACATGCGCGACCGGGGCGACCTCCTCGAATGGGCGGAGGTGCACGGCAACTTCTACGGCACGCCACGTAAGCCCGTGGAACGCACCCTCGCGGCCGGCCAGGACATGATCTTCGACATCGATTACCAGGGCACGCGCCAGGTGCGCCAGAAGCTGCCCCAGGACGTCGTAACCGTGTTCATTCTGCCCCCCAGCATGCGCGAGTTGAAAGCCCGGCTCGTGCGGCGGGCGGAGGATGCGCCCGAGACGATCGCGAAGCGTCTCGCCAATGCGCGGGTCGAGATCGATCGGTGGTCGGAATACGACTACGTGATCGTCAACGAGGACCTCGGCGAGTCCTACCAGAGCCTGCAATCGATTCTCGCGGCCGAGCGCCTCAAGCGGGAGCGGCGGGTCGGCCTGCCGGAATTCGTGGCGAGCCTTTTGGACGAGCGGCTCGACTAGCTGCGGCGCTCACTGTCTTTCGCCCCCGAAGGCCTTACGAACGCCCGCGCTGGGCGTCCCAAGCATTCGCCAGGGCCACATAGCCTTCGACCGGCACATCCTCGGCTCGAATGGTCTCGTCGAGGCCCGCGGCCGCGATCATCGCACCGGGCTCCGGAGCGATGGATTTCAGGCTCTGCCGCAGCATCTTGCGCCGCTGCCCGAAGGCCGCGCGCGTGACGGCTTCCAGGGCCTCGACCCGGCAGGGCAGGGGGGCCGTGCGGGGCGTCAGATGCACGATGCTCGATGTGATCTTCGGCGGCGGGACGAAGGCGGACGGCGGCACGTCGAAGAGGATACGCCCTTGCGTGCGCCAGCCGCAGAGGACGCCGAGGCGGCCGTAATCCTTCGGGCGCGTCTCGTCCGCGACGATACGCTCGGCTACCTCGCGTTGGAACATGAGCGTCAGCGACAACCACCAGGGCGGCCATTCCCGCCCCGTTAGCCAGCCGATGAGCAGCGCCGTGCCCACGTTGTAGGGCAGGTTCGAGATGATGCGCACGGGAGCATCGCCCACAAGCGGACGCGGATCGAAGGCCAGGGCGTCAGCCTCCACCACATCGAGCCGTCCGGGATAGCGGGCCGCAATCTCGGCCAGGGCCGGGAGACAGCGGGGATCGCGCTCGATGGCGACGACGCGCCTCGCACCCGCCGCCAGAATCGCCCGCGTCAGCCCTCCGGGACCGGGGCCGACCTCGATGACGGTTGCCTCGTCCAACGCACCCGCGGAGCGGGCGATGCGGCTCGTCAGATTGAGGTCGAAGAGGAAGTTCTGGCCAAGCGACTTCTTGGCCATGAGCCCGTGCGCCTGCACGACTTCACGAAGCGGGGGGAGGTCGTCGATGGGCCCCATCGATCATGAACTCGGCCGACGAGGCGCGAAAAGCGCCCCGGCGAGGCGCTTGCTCGCCTCGGCGACGCGCCTCACCGGGGCGCGACTCCTTCGCCCGCATTCGCGGCGGGACCGAAGGAATACTGGTAACCGAGCTCTCCGAGGGTGCGCAGTTCGAGCCTGAACATCACGGTCTGCGCGACCTCCTTCTCGCCGGCCGTGATGGCGATGGATTTCGGCGCCACCGAATAGTTCACGGTCAAGATCGTGCACTCGTCGGCATAGCCGAGGCCGAAGCCGAAGGAGGCGACGTCGAGGCCGCCGCTCGAGGTCTTGGTGGGGCTGATGGAGCGGTCGAGGTCGAGAACGATGGAACTCGACACGTGCCAGTTTGGCGTGATGTTCCACTTGGCGGCTGCCAGGAAGCCCTCGCGACCGCGCTCGAAACCAAGCTCCTTTTGCGGAGCGTAATTGGCATAGAGGAAGGTGCCAGAAACCGGCAGCAGCGGATCGAGATTGATCGTGGCTCCGGCTTCGAGCCGTCGCATCGAGAAGTCGGACTCGTCGAAGCGGCCGCGGGTGAAGAACGACAGGTTCTTGTTGGGCGATACGCGCAGGCGGCCCACGAAATCGGATCGATCCGACTCGAGACCCGAGTCCCGGCCCACATTCGCGATGTCGCCTGGCGTAAACGAGTTCAGGCCGGCCAGATGGAACGACTGGCCCACGAGAGCATCGGCCGAGAAGCCGCCAGCACCCGTGACCGTGTACTGCGCGCCGAGATTGGCGCGAACACCGCCCTCGACCCGGTCATAACCGGTGAACTTGTCCCAATCGAAGATCGAGGTGTCGTCGAAGACGAGGCTCTGCGCGTCCTCGTTCGGCAGCCGGCCGATGCGGGCCTCGTTGGGGCGAGCGATGACCTGCGCTATCGGCTCCACGACCTGGGTCAGGCTTGGGCCGAGGCTCGCGACAAGCGGGAAGCGGTATTCCAGGCCAATGGCCGGCATGAACCGAGCCGCTCCGTCGTCCTCACCGATGAAGTTCCTCAGGTTGGCATTCTGGTAGCCGCTGAAGCTCGGCTCGATCCAGAAGCCGTCGGCCCTGGCATAGGCGAAGGGCGTCCACGATTGGCCGAGGCCGTCGATGAATTGCCGCCGCCAGGACAGATCGACCGAAGCGCGGGAGGTGGTTCCACTGATGCCGCGGACCAGGCACTGGCCCCTCATGAACACAGAGCAGGTGTCGAAGATGCCATACTTGGCGACCTGGTTCGGGATCTCCTCGAACTGTGCGGCCTCGCGGGTGAGGCTCGTGACGTTCACGTTGAGGCCGATCTCGCCACCCAGGGCTCCCGGCCCATTGAAGCGCCGATCATAATCGAAGACCGGATGAACGACGGGCTGCTGCTTCTGGAAGTCGAAGGTCGACAGGCCCTGGAAATAATAGCCGCGCAGATCGAAGAAGGAGCGATCGCCCAGACCCTGAAGGAAGGCCGTCGAGATCGACTCGCGCGTGTAGAACGTGCTCACCGTCGAACTGGGGATGTGGTAGTTCGACAGGAACCAACGGTCGGTCAGGAGCGTGGCGTTCCAGCCGAACTTCCAGCGATCGTTGATGTAGAACAGGCCGGACGACTCCAAGGAGCCGCGGAAATCGCGGTTGCCGGGTCCCAGAGGCGCCGGCAGGAACGCGCCCGGATCAAGCTGGAAGATGCCAGCCGCACGAACTGAATAGGATCCGTTCAGGAGCCTGTGGCGCCACTCCGCCTGGCCGAGCACCCCCTGCCGGCTCAAGACCGTGGGCGTGATCGTCAGATCGTAATTGGGTTCCGGCGCCCAGAAGAAGGGTGCGGAGACGCCAAAGCCAAGAGAGTTGGAGATCACGAACCGTGGGGACAGGAAGCCGGTCTTCCGCTTCACAGTCGGATCGGGCGTCCAGAAATACGGCACATGGGCGATCGGCACCCCGAGGAACTCCAGGGATGCGTTCTCGTAATAAATCGTCTTCTCGGCGTTGTTGTGAATGATCCGGGCGGCCTTCACCTGCCAGAAGGGCGGTCGCTCCGGATTGTTCTTGCACGGTTCGCAGGTCGTATAGGTGCCGCGCTCGAACACGGTGGTCTCGCCGCCGGTGCGTTCGGCCCTGGGTGCCGAGAAGCGTGCTGTAACCGGCGCTCCATTCTCAACGGTCGGCTGCACGAGGCGGAGCGAGTCGATGAAGCCGTTCTTGAAATCGTCCGTCAGTTCAAACCGATCGCCGGTGACCACGGATCCGTCGGGCGAGGTCAGGCGGGCATTGCCCGACGCATAAACGCGCCCCGATGTGCGGTCATAGGTGACGCGATCGGCTTGAAGGGAACGGCCCTGAAAGGTGAGCTGAACGTCGCCGCTGGCCGAAACGGTGTTGCGGTCGTTGTCGTAGACGATTTCCTTCGCATCGACCAGGAGCCGGTCCTGCCCGCTTGCGGTCGGGGCCGTGAGGTTCGGCATGAACTGGGGCTGCGCGGACACGCCGAAGGAACCGGCGGCGTAGAACAGCGCCGTCGTGATCGCCAACCCCGCGATCCTTGTTCCAACCCGTTTCATCCACCATCCCTGCTGGAGACTTGCCCCAAGGCGAGTTCGGGACGCGCTCACGCGAGTGAGCCCTTCCCATTGCTGATCGGCGCCGTCCAGACCGGGGGAGCTATTCCCCAACGGAAGCGCGTCAGCCATCCTCTTGATACAATAGAGCAAGCGAACCCAACAAACTCCCTACGACAGCAGGGAACCACGCCGCGATTGCCGGACCCACGAGGCCCGACTTCCCAAGATCCTCCATCAGCTCAGTGGCCACATAAAGCATGAACCCCGCAGCCACGCCACCAACAACCATCTTGGCGACTCCACCAAACCGGAAAAACCTTAATGAAACGGAGGCGGCCACGAGGACCATGGCGACGAGGAGCAGGGGGCGCGCCAACAGCATGCTGTACTGCAGGCGGTAGGGGGTCGCATCGAGGCCGGCGCGCTCGGTTTGAACGATGGTCTCGTCCATGTCCCAGAACGACACCGAATCGGCGCTCGTGAAGGTCTGCCGCACTTGGGAGGGCTCCAGATGGGAGGCCACCAGATAGGTGTCATAGGAGATCGGCGCCTCGTCGGCCGTGACCACCCGAGCGCCCCTGAGTTCCCAATAGCCCGGGCGCAGGGAGGCCTCGCGGGCTTCGATTCGCTCCTGGAAGGTGTCGCGGCCCCGGAACGTGAAGACGGTCACGCCCTGCAGGGTTGTGGTGCCCCCCACCGCAGCCTGGGCGCGGAGAATGGCGGCGCCATCGGCACCCGTCTGCCGAATCCAGACTTCCTTGCCGGGGTCAGCGAGGCGGCGCGCAAAGACGCGGGCTTCGATCGCCGCGGCTTGCTGCTTCATGGAGGCCGCGAAGGGATTGTAGATCGTGACCGCCACAAGTCCGAACAGGGCCGCGACGCCGACGCCGGATTGCAAGAATTGCCACGCCGAGATCCCCGCGGCCCGCGCCACCACGAGTTCGAGCTTTCGGCTCAACTGCATCAGAGCCGCCATGCTGCCGAACAGCACCGCGAAGGGCAGGAGCTGCTCGCTGATGGAGGGGACTCGCAGGAAGGCGAGGCGCGCCATGAGGCCGGCGGTTGCGCCTTCCGTGTCGCCGGCGCGGCGCATCAGCTCGACGAAATCCAACACGTAGATGAGGCCGAAGAGGGTCGCGAGAACCATCAGAATGGCTTTGGCGAACTGAAGGGAGATGTAGCGCCCCAGGGTGCCGAACACGAGCATCGTCAGGCCTTGCGCAGGAGCAGCCGGCGGGGCAGGGCGACATCGCGTATGCGCTCCAGGGCCCGCATGCCGAGCTGCCGGGCTGCCGAGGCCTGGAAGGTGGCGATGAGTGCTAGGGCGAGGCCGAGGAGCGGAATGGCATAGAGCAGCGGGACGGCTCCGGGGGAGCGGGCGGCTGCGGTCGCGGCCGCAAATCCCAGCACCCGCAGGAGCACCACCGCCACGACGGCTCCGATGAGGGCGGCACCGCGGGCTTGCCGGGTGGTCCGAGCTTCGCCGAGAGCCGCAAAGGCGATGGCCATCATGGCGAGCGGATAGAGCCAGGCGGAGAGCCGATCGTGCAGCTCCGCTCTGAAACGGCCGGGCACCAGCTTGAACACCGGGTCCTCGGGATCGGGAAACAGCAGCTGACCCATCATCCGCTCGCGCGGCTTGTAGAGGATCTGTTCGCTTGCCGGGGCAAAGGCCGACAGATCGACCGCGTAGCGATCGAAAGCCACGACGGAAACGTCCTGCTCCCGGGCCTCGCGCCGGTGCATGGTGCCCTGCTCCAGCACGAGATAGCTCTGGCCGTTGATTTCGAGGGTCTGCCCCCGTTCGGCGAGGTAGACGACCGGCTTGTCGCTCTCCCGGCGGTCCTGCATCAGGATGCCGAGCAGCGCATCGCCGCTGCGCTCTCGGACGTGGAACATGATCCCGTTCTCGAGCGTGGTGAACTGACCCTCCTTCACGACGTTCGCGACGAAGTCGGCATTCACCCGGGTGATCAGCTCCCGGAGTTCCTGGAAGCTTGCGGGCGTGAGATAGAACGTCAGCATGCTGATGAGGAGGCACACGAGCCCGGCGAGCGCCGCGAAGGGGCGCATGATCTGGAGCGGCCGCATGCCGGCGGCGCTCATGACGATAAGCTCCGAGTCGCCGTTCAGCTTGTTCAACGTGTGGATCGTGGCGATGAAAAGCGCGACGGGAGCGATGACGGTCACGAGACCCGGGATCGTCAGCGTCGTGAACACCAGGAAGGTGATGACCGTCTGGCCCTTGCTCGTCAGGAGGTCGAGTTCCCGGAGCGCCTGCGTCACCCAGATCACGCCCGTCAGCGCGACGAGGCACACCGCGAAGGCGCTCGCGGCGATCCTGAAGGTGTAGCGCTCGACTAGGGTCATGGGCCTCGCGCCCGGGGGCGCCTGGGATGGGATTGGGCGGATCATAGCGGGGTGCCCGGCCGTATCCAACGACTTGCGAGTTGGGCGCTTTCGCGGCAAAGCCTGAGGCGTGCCGCCATTCCGGGCGGCCTGTTACCGATATGTCGCAGCGGAACGCGGCGCCCCGTGAGCGGGTCCCCGGGACGCGGAGCATGGTCACGGGAAGAAGAGCGCTATGGCCGACACGATCAAGATCGATTTCCAGCCCCTCGGACGCGTGGAGGGAGGCGACTGCATCGTCTTCGTCGGCGAGGACCTGAAGCCCTCGGCCGCCGTCGCCGAGCGGCTCGGCCCAGACGCGCTCGCGCTCATCGGCAAGGCTGCCGCAGCGGAACGCTTCAAGGGCAAGGCAAAGTCGGCCATGACGCTCACGGCGCCTGCGGGCCTGCCCGTGGACCGGCTCATCGTGGTCGGCCTCGGCGGCGAGAAGGACCGGGCGGCCCTCGACGGGGCGATGCTCGGCGGCCTCGCCCTCGGGAAGGTGTCGGGCCGCAGCGCCACGATCCTCGCCGATTTCCCGGGCCTGGAAGCGTCGTCGGATCTCGTGGCCGAGATGGCGCTGGGTGCCCGGCTGCGGGCCTATGCCTTCGATCGCTACAAGACCAAGAAGAAGGACGACGACAAGGAAGGGGCCGATGCGACCCGCCTCGCCTTCGCGGTCGCCGATCCGGCGGGGGCCAAGAAGGCCGTGAAGTCCCGCGAGGCGGTGGCGAACGGGGTCGTGATCGCCCGCGATCTCGTGAACGAGCCCCCGAACGTCTTGGGCCCGGAGGAGTTCGCCCAGCGCGCAGCGGCGCTCGCAAAGCTCGGCGTCGAGATCGAAATCCTCGACGTGAAGGCGATGAGGAAGCTCGGCATGGGGGCGCTCCTCGGCGTCGGCCAGGGCTCGAAGCGCGAAAGCCGGGTGGTGATCATGCGCTGGAACGGCGCCAAGGCCGGCGCCCAGCCGGTGGCGTTCGTCGGCAAGGGCGTGGTGTTCGACTCCGGCGGCATTTCGATCAAGCCCGGCGGCGGCATGGAGGACATGAAGGGCGACATGGCGGGCGCGGCCTGCGTGGTCGGCCTCATGCATGCGCTCGCGGCCCGCAAGGCCAAGGTGAACGCCATCGGGGCCATCGGCCTCGTGGAGAACATGCCGGACGGCAACGCCCAACGTCCGGGCGACATCGTCACCACCATGTCGGGCCAGACCATCGAGATCATCAACACGGATGCGGAAGGCCGCCTCGTCCTCGCGGACGTGCTCTGGTACGTGCAGGACCGCTTCAAGCCGCGCTTCATGGTGAACCTCGCGACCCTCACGGGCGCCATCATGGTGGCGCTCGGCAACGAGTTCGCGGGCCTGTTCTCCAACAACGACGAGCTGGCGGAGCGCCTCACCAAGGCGGGCCAGGAGACGGGCGAGCGGGTGTGGCGCATGCCCCTCGACCCCGCCTTCGACAAGATGATCGACTCGAAATTCGCCGACATGAAGAACTCCGCCGGTCGCCAGGGCGGGGCGAGCACGGCAGCGGCGCTCCTCCATCGCTTCGTCAACGAGGTGCCCTGGGCGCATCTCGACATCGCGGGCACCGCGATGGGTTCGCCGCAAACGGAGATCAACAAGAGCTGGAGCTCCGGCTGGGGGGTGCGCCTCCTCGATCGGCTGGTGCGGGACCATTACGAGGGCTGAGACCCGCCCTAGGTAAGCGCCGACAGCGAGGCGCGGCACAGTGACCGAAGTTCTATTCTACCATCTCCAACGCCAGTCGCTGGAGGGCGTGCTGCCCCAACTCCTGGAGAAATCCCTGGAGCGGGGGTGGCGTGCGGTGGTGCAGGTCACGAGCGAGGAGCGGCTTTCGGCTCTCGACGACCATCTCTGGACCTTTGCCGACGAGGCCTTCCTCCCCCATGGCACCGACCGGGAGCCCCATGCGGGGGACCAGCCGGTGCTCATCACGCTCTCGGCCGAGAACCCCAACAACGCCTCGATCCGCTTCCTCGCCGAGGGCGCGCCGGTGCCGCCGGACGTCGACCGTTATCAGCGCATGGTGATCCTTTTCGACGGCACGGATCCCCATGCCCTGGCGCTCGCCCGGGACCAGTGGAAAACCGTGAAGGAGGCCGGCCACGATGCCACCTATTGGCAGCAGGATGCCCGGGGCCGGTGGGAGCGGAAGGCTTGAGTCCAACGCGGTCGTGATCCGTCCGCTGGCAGTGAATGCCTTCGATCAAACGAGGTCGTGATCCCGCCCGCCTCGCAAAAGCCGCATCGGAACCTAGCTTCCCTCTGGGGGCACTTCAGGTTCAGGGTTTCATGCGGCGCATCACATCGTCCTTTCTCGCCCTCACGCTCCTCGTCACGCTGTCGGCCCAGGCCCCGGCCAATCAGGGCCCGCGCCCCGAAGGGCAGGGGAGGGAGGCGAACCAAGCCAGGGACAACCAGCGCCGCGGCGCCGGCGAGCGGCATGCGGACGCGCGGCTTCCAGCCGAATCCGTCACGCGGCACACGCTGGATGTGGGCGGCCGAACCTTGCGCTTTACGGCGACGGCCGGCGCCTTGCCGCTCACGGATCCGAACGGCGGCTTGCAGGCCGAGATCGGGTTCGTGTCCTATACCCTCGACGACCAGGAGCCCGGCCGCCGCCCCGTGACCTTTGCGGTGAACGGCGGGCCCGGAGCGTCCTCGGCCTATCTGCACCTGATGGCGTTCGGCCCCTGGCGCCTGCCCATCGACGGGCCGACGGTAAGCCCCTCGGCGGCGCCTACGCTGGTGCCCAACGCCGAAACCTGGCTCGACTTCACCGATCTCGTCTTTATCGACCCGCCCTCCACAGGATATTCGCGCATCGCGGGCGGTGACGATCTGCGCCAACGCTTCTTCTCGGTCGAGGGCGACATCGACGTGCTCGCGGCCGTGGTCATGCGCTACCTGAAGGAAAAGGGCCGGCTCGCCTCGCCTAAATTCTTCGCCGGCGAGAGCTATGGCGGCTTCCGCGGCCCGCTCCTTGCGGACAAGCTGCAGTCCGACCAGGGCATCGGCCTCAGCGGCCTCGTGCTCGTGTCGCCCGTGCTCGATTTCGGTTGGTTCAGCCAGCCGAGCCATGCGCCGTGGGTGCACGTCACTCGTCTGCCGTCGCTTGCGGCCGCAGCCCGCGAGCGGCAGGGGCTCGTCACCCGCGAGGCGCTGCGCCCCGTCGAAGCCTATGCCTCGGGGGAGTACCTCACCGACCTCATGCGTGGCCTTCAGGACAAGGCGGGCGTGGAGCGGGCGAGCGCGCGCGTCGCCGAACTCACGGGCCTCGATCCCGCCCTGGTGCGCCGCCTTGCCGGCCGCATCGAGATGGGCACCTTCCAGCGCGAGGCGCGCCGCGCCAGCGGCGAGGTGGTGAGCGCCTACGACACCGGCATCGTGGCCTACGATCCGGACCCCACGGCGGCGGTTTCACGCTTCTCGGATCCCGGCCTGCAGGGCCTCACGGCGCCGCTCACGAGCGCGATCATCGCCCATCTGCAGGGGACGCTGAACTACAAGGTCGAGGGACGCTACAACCTGCTCAACGGGCAGGTGAACGGCCAATGGCGCTGGGGGAGCGGACGCGGCCAACCGGAGGCCGTGAGCGAGTTGCGCCAAGCCATGGCCCTCGACCCGCGCCTGCGCGTCCTGGTGGTGCACGGCTTCACCGACCTCGTGACGCCGTATTTCGCGAGCCAGCTCCTGCTCGACCAGCTCCCCGATCTCGGCCCCGAGCGCCGCGCGCGCCTCGAAGTGTATGGCGGCGGGCACATGTTCTATTCGCGCGACGCCTCACGGCAGGCTTTCCGCGACGATGCGCGACGCCTCTACGACGAGGCGATCGCGGCACGAGGGAGCAGGCTCGACTAGGCGCTCGCGGCTTCGATCTCGCCCGAGAGCATCAGCCACTCCTCCTCGACCCCAGCGAGCTGCGCCGCCGCCTCGGCGCGCATGCGCGAGAGTTCGGTGGCCTTGGCGGCGTCCTTCTGAAATGCGGTGCCGTCGGCAAGCGCCGTATCGATCTTTGCGATGGCGTCGGAGAGCTTCGTCATGCGGGCCTCGAGGGTTTCGAGCCGCTTGCGCAAGGGGGCGAGCGCGACGCGGCGCTCGGCCGCCGCGCGGCGTTCGTCCGTCCGCGACGGAGCGGCGGGCGCCTCCCTGGCGTCCCGGTGCCCGGGGTCGAGCTCCCCCGAGAGCACGAGCTGCCGGTAATCGTCCATGTCGCCGTCGAAGGGCTTCACGGTGCCGTTGCCCACGAGCCAGAGCCGGTCCGCGCAGGCCTCGATGAGGAAGCGGTCGTGGCTCACCAGGATCATCGCGCCCGTGTAGTCGTTGATGGCCTCCATGAGGGCTTGGCGCGAATCGATGTCGAGGTGGTTCGTGGGCTCGTCCAGGATGAGGAGATCCGGTCCGTTGAAGGCCGCGAGGCCCATGAGAAGCCGCGCCTTCTCGCCGCCCGAGAGGGAGGCAACGGGCGTATCGGCCTTGTTGGCCGGAAAGCCGAAACGGGCTGCCCGCGCGCGGATCCTCGCCACGGGTGCATCGGGCATGCGCTCGGCCACGTGATCGACGGCCGTGGCGCGGAGGTTCAATTCGTCCAACTGGTGCTGGGCGAAATAGGCCACGTCCATCTTGGCCGAGCGGCGCATCTCGCCCTTCTGCGGGGGCAGGCGGCCGCCGAGCAGCTTGCAGAAGGTGGACTTGCCGTTGCCGTTGGAGCCGAGCAGCGCGATGCGGTCGTCCGGCGAGATCGACAGGTTCAGGCGGTCGAGCACGATGCGCTCGCCATAGCCGACGCCCACGCCGTCGAGAGCGACGAGGGGCGGGGCGAGGGCGCGTTCGGGGCCGGGAAGATCGAAGGCCAGCGTCTCGTCCTCCACGAGCGCTGCGATGGGCTCCATCTTCGCGAGGCGCTTGATGCGCGATTGGGCCTGGCGCGCCTTGGAGGCCTTCGCCTTGAACCGATCCACGAAGGCCTGAAGGTGCTTGCGCTCCGCCTCCTGCTTCACCCGCATCTTCGCGGTGAGTTCGCGCTTCTCGGCGAGCTGGCGCGCGAACGACGTGTAGCCGCCGCGGTAAATCGTAAGCTTGCCCCGGTCGAGGTGGAGGATGTGATCGACGCAGGTATCAAGGAGGTCGCGGTCGTGGCTGATGATCACGACGGTGTGGGGATAGCGCGCGAGGTAATCGTAGAGCCAGAGCGTGCCCTCGAGGTCGAGGTAGTTCGTGGGCTCGTCGAGGAGCAGCAGGTCGGGCTCGGTGAAGAGCACCGCGGCCAGCGCCACGCGCATGCGCCATCCGCCCGAGAATGACGAGCAGGGGCGCCCTTGCGCCTCCGCATCGAAGCCGAGGCCATGGAGAATCGCAGCGGCCCGCGCGGGCGCCGAATGGGCGCCGATATCCATGAGCCGGGTCTCGATCTCGGCCCGGCGGAAACCGTCCGCCGTCTCGGCTTCGGCGAGGAGCGCGGTGCGCTCTTTGTCGGCAGCGAGCACCACTTCGACGAGGCTCTCGGGACCCGCCGGCGCTTCCTGGGCCACGGTGCCAATGCGGGCCTGCCGTGGGAGGGCCACCTCACCGCTTTCGGTCGAGAGTTCGCCGAGCAGAATGCGAAAGAGGGTGGTCTTGCCCGTGCCATTGCGGCCCACGAGCCCCACCCGCGCGCCGGTGGGCACGGTGAAGGAGGCGCCGTCGAAGAGCAGCCGGTCGCCGATCCGGTAGGTGATGTTCTGGGCGTGCAGCATGGGCGCCTTGTGGCGCGAGGGCGCAGCCCTGGCAAGACACCCCCGTCTCGGCTGCGGTCAGAGCCCATCGAGCCGGGCAGCCGTTGCTGCACGCACCGAGCTTGGCTGCGACCAGAGGTCATCGGGCGAGGACCGGCCGGCGCGACTAGGTGAGGCCCATGCTCAGGATCGGCCTCGCCCTTGCCGCGCTGCTGCTCGCAGCCTCCGCCTTTGCCCATCACCCAGGCAGCCACGCCACGCGTCAGGCGGAAGGACGCTTGATGGTGGAGGCGGTCGCGATGGCAAACGACGCCTGCACCCGCATCGCCTCCGTGCGATCCGGTGCTCCACCCCGCGTGGCACCGGTGCCGGGGAGCGCGCCCGTGACCGTGCAGCTCGAGCGGGCCGGCACCGGCCCCTGCGCTGCGGCGGTGACCGCGGTGCAGGCCGAAGCCACTCTCGACCTGCCGCGGGACGCCCGGCAGATCCTCCTCTACATCCTTGCGCCCGACGGGTCCGTTGCGGCGACCGAGCGGGTTCCCGTTCGCTAAGCTCTCGCGTCGCCGATCCGCTTGACTCATCGGGGCCGGCCTCCCACAGACCAGCCATGACGCTGCTGGCCGCTCCCTCCACCGCACCACCGGGCTCCCACGCGGACCGCCTCGCGGCTTCCCTCGCGGAGGGCCGGGCGCTCATCGGTGTGATCGGGTTGGGCTATGTGGGCCTCCCCCTGTCGCTCACCGCCGCGCAGGCCGGGTACCGGGTGCTCGGGTTCGACATCAACGCGCCGCGGGTGGAGGGGCTCAACCGGGGCGAGACCTTCATCAAGCACATTCCCGCCGCCGTCGTGGCCGGCGCGGTCGCCGAGGGGCGCTTCGAGGCCACTGCGGATTTCGGCCGGCTGGCCGAGCCCGATGTGGTGATCATCTGCGTGCCGACGCCGCTGACCCGCCATCACGAGCCGGATCTCTCCTTCATCGAGGCGACCGCCCGCGCGGTGGCGCAGACCCTGCGGCCGGGCCAGCTCGTGGTGCTCGAATCCACCACCTATCCCGGCACCACGGACGAAGTCGTCAAACCCATCCTCGAAGAGACGGGGCTCAAGAGCGGCAAGGACTTCTACCTGGCCTATTCACCTGAGCGGGAGGACCCCGGCAATGCGGAATTCGGCACGGCGCGCATCCCAAAGGTCATCGGGGGCGATGGCGCGGCGGCGCTGAGCCTCGCCCAGGCGCTCTACGGCTCGCTCGTGGTGCGGACCGTTCCGGTCTCCTCGACCGCAACGGCGGAGGCCGTGAAGCTCACCGAGAACATCTTCCGGGCCGTGAACATCGCCCTCGTGAACGAGCTGAAGGTCGTCTACGACGCCATGGGCATCGATGTCTGGGAGGTGATCGAGGCCGCGAAGACGAAGCCTTTCGGCTACATGCCCTTCTATCCTGGGCCTGGTTTGGGCGGGCACTGCATCCCCATCGACCCGTTCTATCTGAGCTGGAAGGCGCGCGAGTTCGACGTGACGGCGCGCTTCATCGAGTTGGCGGGCGAGATCAACACGCGCATGCCCTACCGGGTCGTGGACCGCCTTGCCGAGGCGCTCGACCGTCAGGCGGGCAGGGGCCTCGCGGGCGCATCGGTGCTGGTGCTCGGCCTCGCTTACAAGAAGAATGTCGACGACATGCGGGAGAGCCCGTCCCTCAAGCTCATAGAGCTTCTGGAGGCGCGGGGCGCGGAGGTCGACTACCACGATCCGCACATCCCCGAGATCCCGCCGAGCCGCAAACACGGTGAGCTGAGGGGGCGCCGTTCCGTGCCGCTGGAGGCGGATCGGATCGGGGCTTACGACGCGGTGCTTGTCGCCACGGACCACGACGATGTGGATTATCGCCTGATCGCGCAGCACGCCCGGCTCGTGCTCGATACCCGCAATGCCTGCGCGCGGCTCGGACTGGTTGGCCCCACCATCGTCAAAGCCTGAAGCGAGAGCACGGGTGCGCTGCAGCTTGCCGCAGCGTCAGGTCGGCCGTGGCTCGGCCGAGCCGACCGTTTTCGGCTGGCAACCCTGGACGCGTTGCCTGGAATCGCCTGTTTGTCCGCCTTGACCTTCCCTTTGCTCATGGCCAACGATGCCGGGCACGATCTTGCGCTAATCCGGCCGATCACGGCGCGCAGGCGATCGGGATCAGGTCGGAACCCGGCCTCGGGTGCCGGCAAGACGCGTTGCGTGACGGAGGAGTGGGACGGATGGGGCGCCTCTCGGGAATCAGCCTTTTCAAGGACGCCGCCATCGATCTGGCGCCCTTCGAGGCGCGTGCGAACTGGCGCAAGTTCGACACGGACGAGGTGCTGGTCGATTTCGATGATCCCTCATCCGACGTCTATTTCCTGGTCGCTGGGGAGGTGCGGATCCTGATCCGGACGCCCTCCGGCAAGGAGGTGATCCTCACCGAGATGCGCGCAGGACAGATCTTCGGCGAGCTTTCGGCCATCGACGGCGTGAAGCGCTCCGCGAATGTGACGGCGCTGACGCGGGGTGAGGTCTGCGTCATGTCCTCGGCTCTGTTCCGGGAGCTCGTCTTCTCGGCGCAGCCCGTGGCGGATCGCCTGTTTCGCCTGCTCACCCAACGCATCCGCGAGCTCAACGGCCGCCTCATGGAGCAGACGGTGCTGGACCTACGCCATCGGCTCTATTCGGAGCTTCTACGCCTGTCGGTGCCCCGCGGGGGTGGCACAGGGGAGCGCGTGGTGACCCCGCCGCCCTTCCATCATATCCTCGCCGCCCGCATCGGCTGCCGGCGGGAGCAGGTGACGCGAGAATTCACCATGATGACCCAAGAGGGTCTCGTGGAGCGCACCCGGGGTGCGCTGGTCCTGAAGCAGCCCGATATCCTCCAAGCCCGTATCGCCGAGGCCCTAAGGGAAGACGCTTGAGACTTTCACCGGGCGGTTGCGCGAGCGCCCGCCTTTTCGCTAAGGGCAGGCCCCAAACCGCCTGGAGACCAACGCAATCTTGAACGCCGCCCCGCCGCGAAGCCGACCCGCGATCGGTGCCGTCCGTCGCTCCTTTGCACCCTGGCGCGACCCATCGGCCACACCGCTGATCCGCTTCGAGCGGGTCACCAAGCGCTACGGCGATACGGTGGCGGTGCAGGAGCTCTCTCTCGACATCCACGAGCGCGAGTTCTTCTGTCTGCTCGGCCCCTCGGGCTGCGGCAAGACCACGCTCATGCGCATGCTCGCAGGGTTCGAGGAGCCGACCTCCGGCCGCGTGACCCTGGCTGGGCAGAACCTCGCCGGCGTGCCGCCCTATCGGCGACCGGTGAACATGATGTTCCAGTCCTACGCGCTCTTCCCGCATATGAGCGTCGAGCGGAACATCGCTTTCGGGCTTCGCCAAGACGGCTTGCCCAAGGACGAGATCCGCGCCCGCGTGGACGAGATGCTGCGCCTCGTGCAGTTGACGCCGCTTGCCCGGCGCTACCCCGACCAGCTCTCCGGCGGTCAGAGGCAGCGGGTGGCGCTCGCCCGTTCGCTCGCCAAGCGCCCCAAGGTGCTCCTCCTCGACGAGCCGCTGGGTGCGCTGGACAAGAAGCTGCGCGAGGAAACCCAGTTCGAGCTCATGGACCTCCAGCAGGAACTCGGCACCACGTTTCTCGTCGTCACGCACGATCAGGAGGAGGCGATGACCATGGCCGACCGCATCGGCGTCATGGACCACGGCCGCCTCGTGCAGGTTGCAACCCCGGGCGAGATCTACGAGCAGCCGAAGACCCGCTTCATCGCCGAGTTCGTGGGCGACGTGAACATTCTGGAGGGGCAGGTGATCGCGCAGGAGGACGGCCTGTGGCGCATCGGGACCGGCTATGCCCCCGCGCCGCTCACCATCGACGACCCCGACGAGGTGCTGGAACGCGGCCAGGCGGTCGCCGTGGCGGTCCGCCCTGAGAAGATGCGCATCCATCATGGGCCCGCACCAGCCGGGCTGCGGAACGCGCTTCAGGGCGAAGTGTGGGATATCGGCTACCTCGGCGACTGGACGGTCTATCGGGTGAAGCTCGCCTCCGGAGCGATCCTGCGCGTCTCCTCCGCCAATGCTAGCCGCTTCGTGGAACAGCCCATCGATTGGGACGAACAGGTTCATATCACCTTCGCGCCGGATGCGGCGGTGATCCTGGCGGATTGAGCGGATGGCCGCTCGCCCATCGCAAAGGCTTCTACGCTGGTTCGTCCCCGTGGCCCCGCTCCTGTGGCTCGGCCTGTTCTTCCTGCTGCCGTTCCTGATCGTCCTGAAGATCAGCCTGTCGGACCCGGTGACCGCCCAGCCGCCCTACCGGCCCGTGTTCGACTGGAACGATCTTGCAGGCTTCTTCGGAGAACTCGACGCCGAGAACTACCGGACGCTTCTCAGCGACAGCCTCTATTGGGACGCTGCGCTCTCCTCGATCCGGATCGCGGCGATCTCGACGGGGCTCCTGCTCCTCATCGGCTTTCCGATCGCCTACGCCATGGCCCGTGCGCCGGCGCAGTGGCGGACCCTGCTGGTTGCCCTGATCATCCTGCCGTTCTGGACGAGCTTCCTCATCCGCGTTTACGCCTGGATCGGTATCTTGAGGCCCGAGGGGCTCCTGAACGGGGCCCTCATGGCGCTCGGCCTCGTCGACGAGCCACTCGCGATCCTCAACACGGAAGGCGCGGTCTATATCGGCATCGTCTACGCCTACCTGCCCTTCATGGTGCTGCCGCTCTACGCCTCGCTCGAAAAGCTCGATCACTCCTTGATCGAAGCCGCGCAGGACCTCGGCTCGCCCCCGTGGCGCGCCTTCTGGAGCATCACGGTGCCCCTGGCGCGGCCCGGCATCGTCGCGGGGTCGCTCCTGTGCTTCATCCCGGCCGTCGGCGAATTCGTGATCCCGGACCTTTTAGGCGGCTCCGAGACCTTGATGATCGGGCGCACGCTCTGGAGCGAGTTCTTCTCCAACCGGGACTGGCCACTGGCCTCCGCGGTCGCCATCGTTCTTCTGCTGCTGCTCGTGGTGCCGATTGCGATCTACCGCGACGTGGAAGCCAGGCGCCTGGAGACGCAGCGATGAAGGAGCGTCCCCGCCACCTCGATGAGCCGAGCCTCTCGCGGGAGGCCTGCTGATGAGCGCGCGCCGCTTCACCGGGTTCAATGCCACCAGCCTCGTGCTCGGACTGGCGTTCCTCTACCTGCCGATTCTGCTGCTCGTGATCTACTCGTTCAACGCGTCGCGCCTCGTCACCGTCTGGGGCGGGTTCTCGACGCAGTGGTACGGGGCGCTCTTCCGCAATCAGGCGCTCATGGACGCGGCCTGGGTGACGATTCGCATCGCCCTCGTCTCCGCAACGCTCGCCACGGTGCTCGGCACCCTCGCGGCGCTGGCGCTCACGCGGTACGGACGCTTTCCCGGGCGAGCCCTGTTCACCGGGATGGTCTATGCCCCCATGGTGATGCCGGAGGTGATCACAGGCCTCTCGCTCTTGCTGCTCTTCGTGGCGGTGGGCTTCGATCGTGGCTTTTGGACCGTCACGCTCGCCCATACCACCCTCACGATGTGCTTCGTGACGGTGGTGGTGCAGGCGAGGCTCGTCGGATTCGATCGCTCCCTCGAGGAGGCCGCCCAGGACCTCGGCGCAACGCCCCTGCGGACCTTCTTTCAGATCACTCTGCCGCTGATCGCACCCTCGATCGCGGCGGGTTTCCTGCTCGCCTTCACGCTGTCCCTCGACGACCTCGTCATCGCGAGCTTCACGTCCGGTCCTGGCGCCACAACCTTGCCGATGCGGATCTACAGCCAGGTGCGGCTCGGCGTTACGCCGGAGATCAACGCGGCCTCGACGATTCTCATCGGTCTCGTCGCGCTCGGCGTGACCGCGGCAACGCTCGTGAGCAAACGTTCGGTGATGCGCTCGCGGCGCATCATCCAATAGGCCTACTGCGCGAGGGGCACCGCGGAGGCGTCGCGGGCCGTGGCCGGGGCGCCCAGGCGCTCCAGCCCGAAGAGGGGCTTTGCGGCACCCGAGCGCTCGATCATCGCGCGGGCATCCGGGATGACGGCCACATCGTCCCACCCGCCTGTAACGTCGAACACGATGGTGGGCGTCGGGCTCGGCGTTGCCGTGATGGGGTCCACCTGGGCCTTGATGGTCACGGCGCGCTCCACGAGGGACACCCGCCCCTGGATCCCGGCGCGCAGATGGGGGGCCGAGAGGGCACCGTCGACGATCTCGCCCTGGCCACCGACGATGGCGAGGCTCACCTGAGCCTGGTCGAAGGGGGTGCGGCCACCCTTCCAATCGAGGAAGGCGGAGAGCGGCCGCTTCTCAACCCGGCGCAGGGCGTCGTTGAGGCCGATCCCGATGAGTTCGCCCTGGCGCACGGTTACCTGCGTGCGGCCCTGGCTTTGGCGCACCACCTCGGCCGCCGTCGCGCCCGCGCCTTCCAAGACGAACTGGCCTTGGGCGATGCCGGTGATCCAGCGGGGGTGGCGCAGATCTGCGAGGAAGCCTGCCAGGTCGAGCCCCTCGAAGGTGGCTTGCGAGCGCACGTCCACCCCGCCGCCCGACACCGAAGCGAGGGTGAGGCGGCCCTTGACGGTCCCCTTGTTGAGGGTGGCGCGACCCACCGAGGCCTCGATGCGCCCCGGGCGCACCAGGAGGCTCCCCGCGAGATCCGCCACCTTTAAGGCACCCGCCTGGGCCGAGGTCGCGGAGATGCGCAGATCGAGCTCGCCGCCGGTCGCGGGCGCCAGCGAAACGGGGTCCCGGCTCCACAGGCCGGAGGGTGTCTTGGCCTGGGCCAGGGGGGCCACGAGCTCCTGGAGGTTCAGCCGCTCGGCGGCCAGCGTTCCGGTTACGACCGGCCGCTCGCCATCGAGCCGCAACGCCAATGCGCCCTCCATGCGGTCGGGGCCGACCGTCACAACCACCGAGGGCCAGGAGATACGTTGCTTGTGGGCGTTGAAGTCGCCTTCGACAGCGATGTTCGGCAGCAGATTCGCGAGCGGCAGCTCGAGGCCGCTCCAGCGGGAGAAGTCGGGCAGGGAGCGGGCCGCAACGGTGTTGTATCCGGTGAGGCGCATCTCGGGACCCGGCTGCAGCTCGCCCGCCAGCGCAAGGCGCGCACTCGGCGCTTCGAGGGCCACCGACACCGGGCTCATCCGGCCGGTGGCCAGCAGGAATGGGGTGACGCTTATACGCTCGATCTGCACCGGCTCGCCGCGCCACACGAAGCTGCCGGACACTTCGAGCGCGCCCGAGCGCTCGGGCCAATCGAAGGTCACGTTCGCCCGGCTGATGGGCGAGGCCATGTCGGCGAAGCGGACCGCCGCGTCGATGAGGCGGACGCGGTCCGCATGCGGGAGGCTGGCGTCGGGCCCGCGCGTGTCCTTGAAGAGCGCCGCGAGGCGGCTGCCGTCGAAGGCATCGAGGGGCGTGCCCGCCACGGTGACGCTCGATTGCGCGAGGGTGATGTCCTGCAACTCCACCCGTCCGAACAGGAGGGGCAATACCTTGAGCTGGCCCCGCAGGGTCCCGCCGTCCACCACGACCGAGCGGTCGCCGGAAGCCATGCGGATGTTCTCGAACTTCACCCGGGGTTCCGGCAGGAGCGCGATCGTGGAACGCCCCCGCACGTCGAGGCTCAGCCCGTACTCCGCGTCGAGATGCTGGCCGACAGCCGTCGCAAAGCCGCTCGACGACAACGGCCAAGGCGCGACGCCGGTGCCCAGCAGGGCGAGGCTCAGGAGAGCAATCAGGAACAGAACGCGACGTGGCATGACTTCTCGGTGGTCGAGCCCTCTCGAGACGGGGTCCCGTGACCGGGATGCCTCAAGGAGCGTGTGCCCGCGATGGGGAAGGTCCTACATCGATCCCAGGCGCTTGTCGAAAATGAGGCCGCTTGACTGGCGGCTCCGGTCGTCTCGTGGATGTCCCCAGCCGGCACAAGGGCTTACGGGGCCGATGTCGCCCTCGCGCCGCCTTGCGCGGTGACGGCTCCACACACTAGAGAAGAGCCGACAGCAGGAGCGCCGCCGATCCGTCCCAGATGGGTGACCCTACGGCAGCGCGAGGCACGTGTTGAGGACGATTCGATGAACAAGGTTTACGCGGATGCCGGCACGGCCCTCGCCGGACTCGTGAAGGACGGCATGACCATCATGGCCGGCGGCTTCGGCCTATGCGGCATTCCCGAGACGCTGATCCTCGCGATCCGCGATTCGGGAGCCAAGAACCTCACCTTTATCTCGAACAATGCGGGCGTGGACGGCGCGGGGCTCGGGCTCCTCCTCGAAACCCGCCAGATCAAGAAGATGATCTCGTCCTATGTGGGCGAGAACAAGTTGTTCGCGCAGCAATACCTCTCGGGCGAGTTGGAGCTCGAGTTCAACCCGCAGGGTACCCTGGCGGAACGCATCCGCGCGGGCGGCGCCGGCATCCCGGCCTTCTTCACCAAGACGGGCGTGGGCACCATCATTGCCGAGGGCAAGGAGGTGCGCGAGTTCGACGGCGAGCAATACGTCATGGAGCGCGGCCTTTTTGCCGACATTGCCATCGTTCATGCCTGGAAGGGCGACACGGAAGGCAACCTCGTCTACCGCAAGACGGCGCGCAACTTTAATCCGATGATGGCGAGCGCCGCGAAGATGACCGTGGCCGAAGTCGAGAACGTCGTCGAGGCCGGCGAGATCGACCCCGACCACATCCACACGCCCGGTATCTTCGTGAAACGCCTGGTGCATGTGGCGAACCCCGTGAAGCGCATCGAACAGCGCACCGTCCGCAAGCGCGAAGCCGCGTAAGGCAGGAGACTTTTATGCCCTGGACCCGTGAGCAAATGGCCGCCCGCGCCGCGAAGGAGCTGCGCGACGGCTACTACGTCAACCTCGGCATCGGCATTCCGACGCTGGTGTCGAACTACATTCCGACCGGGATGAAGGTGCAGCTCCAGTCGGAGAACGGCATGCTCGGCATGGGCCCGTTCCCCTACGAGGGCGACGAGGATCCCGACCTCATCAATGCCGGCAAGCAGACGATCACCGAGCTGCCGACCACCAGCTTCTTCTCCTCGGCCGACTCGTTCGCGATGATTCGCGGCGGGCACATCGATCTCTCCATCCTCGGCGCCATGCAGGTGGCCCAGAACGGCGACCTCGCCAACTGGATGATCCCGGGCAAGATGGTGAAGGGCATGGGCGGTGCCATGGACCTCGTGGCCGGCGTCAAGAAGGTGGTGGTCGTGATGGAGCACACCGCCAAGGCGAAGGACGGCACGGAAGAGGCAAAGCTTCTGAAGGCCTGCACGCTGCCCCTCACGGGCGCGGGGGTGGTCGACATGGTGATCACGGATCTCGGCGTGTTCACCATCGACAAAAAGGGCCAGGGCGGCATGGCGCTGATCGAACTCGCGGATGGCGTGACGCTCGACGAGATCAAGGCCAAAACCGAGGGCGATTTCCGCGTGGCGCTCGGCGAGCGGCAGCGGGAAGCGGCGGAGTAGCACCATCCCTCCCCGCCCAGGGGAGGGTGGCACCCGAAGGGTGACGGGTGGGGTGGAGGCGCCCACCTCGCAAGACTCAGCTTCCATCCCACCCCGCCGCTTCGCGGCGACCCTCCCTTGGCAGGGAGGGATGGGAGTTACCCCGTCGATCGCGCCTCCTTGCGCCGCTCGGCGCTGCGGGTGAGCAGGATCACGGGCCAGACGCCAACGAGCACGATCACGAGGGCGGCCAGGGCGCCGTCCTCGAAGGCTCCACGCGAAGCGTGACCATAGACGAGCGTTGCCAGCGTCTCCGTATTGAGCGGGCGCAGCAGCAGCGTCGCCGGCAACTCCTTTAGGCAATCCACGAATACGAGAAGCGCCGCGCTCGCAAGCGCAGGGCGCAGCAGCGGCAGCTGCACGGCAAGCACGAGGTCCCGCGGCCTCGCTCCGAGCGTGCGAGCCGCATCCTCGATCCCGGCCGAAACACGATCCAGGCCCGCGGCGAGCGAACCGGTGGCGATCGGCAGGAAGCGGATCGTGTAGGCAATCACGATAGCAGCGCCCGACCCCATGAGCACGAGCCCAAGCCGCTCTCCGGTGAGCCCCCGCCACAGGGCGTTGAGCCCATTGTCAAAGGCTGCGTAGGGTCCAAGCAACCCCAGCGCCAAGACGGTGCCGGGCACCGCGTAGCCGATGCCGGCGATGGAAAGGCCGGTGCGCGTCAGGCCCGTGCGGGCAAGCCGCGAGACCGTGACGACCACGATGCCGAGGGCGAGCGCCGCGATCGTCGCCGCGCAGGCGAGCAGAAGGGTGGTGCCGAGGTGGCCCAGGAAGGTTTCGTCAACCTGGGCGATCAGCCCGCGCTCGACGATCTCTCCGAGGAGGAACCCGACGGGCAGCCCGAAGCCGAGGAGCACCGGAACGGCGCAGGCCGCGAAGGCGATCCACCCACTCCAGCGGGGCAGTGGCACGGCTTGTGCGACGCGATGGCGCCGCGTAGCCGCCGCGTAGCGTCGGCTTCGTCGGCCATGGCGTTCGATCAGGATGAGGCCCATGACGATCACGAGCATCACGCAGGCGATCTGCGCCGCGCCGACCAAGCTGCCCCGGTTGAGCCAGGTCGTGAATACCGACACCGTGAGGGTGCGCACGCCGAGATACTCGCTGGCGCCGATGTCGTTGAGCGCTTCGAGGAGCGCGAGCGACAGGCCCACCGCCAGCGCCGGACGGGCCAGGGGGATGGCCACGGTGCGGAACAGCTCGCCCCGCGATGCGCCGAGCGTGCGCGCCACCTCGAGCATGGAGGCGCTCTGCGTGAGAAACATCGCCCGCGCAGCGATGTAGACGTAAGGGTAGAGCACGCTCGACATCACCAGGATGCAGCCGGACAACGAGCGGATCTCCGGAAACCAGTAATCGCCCCTGGACGTCCAGCCGAACAGCCCGCGCAATCCCATCTGCACCGGCCCGGCGGCGTCGAAGAGTTCGACGTAAACGTAGGCCGTGATGTAGGTCGGCACTGCGAGGGGAAGGGGCAGCAGCCAGGCGAGCCAGTCCCGGCCCGGGAAGCGATGCGCGGTGACGAGCCAGGCGGCTCCGACGCCGACCGCTCCGGCCACGACCGCCACGCCGGCAAGGAGGCCTACCGTGTCGGCGAGGGCGGCCGGCAGCACGTCCGCGATGAGGCGGGCCCACAATCCCGCATCGCCCTGGCCCGCGATGCTCCCGAGCGAGGCCAGGGGCGCCAGCACCAGCACCGCAACGCCAAGGACCACGAGCGCGGACCAGAGCGGCGCATGACCGAGCCAGCGCCGGCGCGTGCGCTGGACATAGGCGCTCAAGGGGAGGGCGGTGGCGGCCAAGGGTGCTGGGGACCTGAACGACAGCGGCAGGCCACCCAAGGGGCGGCCTGCCTGGAGAGAGCGGAGCCTCGCTTGTGGAGCGGGGGCAGGGGCCTAGCGGTCGAAGCCCACGTTGTCGACGAGCTCGCTCGCCTTGGCGCGGGCCTTCGCGACATCGGCCACCAGCATCGGATCGGCCTTCAGCTCGCCGAAGGACTTCACCAGCGGGTTGATCTCGATGCCCTGGCGGACCGGGTACTCGTAGTTCACGTCGGCGAAGACGCGCTGCGCCTCGGGGGTCGTCATGAATGCCATGAGCTTCAGGGCATTGTCCCGGTTCGGCGCGTTCTTGGCCATGACGATGCCGGACACGTTGATGTGCGTGCCGCCGTTCTGGAAGGTCGGCAGGATCACCTTCATGGATTCGGCCCACTTCTTCTGATCGGCATTGGTGCCGTTCGTCATGAGGCCGACGTAGTACTGGTTGCCGAGACCGATGTCGCAGACGCCGGCCGCGATGTCCTTGGCGACGTCACGATCGCCGCCCGAAGGCTTCTTGGCCAGATTCGCTTTCACGCCCTTGAGCCACTCCTCGGTCTTCGCCTCGCCGTTCTTGACGATCATCGCGGCAACCAGGGCAATGTTATACTGGTGCTGGAAGGAGCGGGTGCAGATCTTGCCCTTCCACTTCGGGTCCGCGAGGTCCTCGTAGGTGATGGCGCTCTGGTTCACCCGGTCCTTGGACGCATAGACGGTGCGGGCGCGCAGGCTGAGGCCGAACCACTGGCCGTTCGGATCGCGGAACTGCTGCGGGATGGCCTCGGCCAACACCTCGGAGCGGACCGGCTGAGTGATGCCAAGGTCCACGGCCTCTTGGAGGCGGCCGATGTCGACCGTGATGAGCACGTCGGCTGGGCTGTTCTCGCCCTCGGCCTTGATGCGCTCGGCCAAGCCCTGCTCGGAGAAGATCGCATTGACCTTGATCCCCGTGGCCTTGGTGAAGGCATCGAGGGTCGCGGAGTAGAGGCCGGGCTCCCGGTTCGTATAGACGTTGACGACGCCCTGGGCGGAAGCCGGGAGGGCGGTGCCGAGAAGCGCGCCTGCAGCCAGGGCGCCCAGCAGCGAGCGTCGGGCAAGAGAGATGGTGTGCATGAGATCCTCATCATCCAAGCAAGGGTTCAAGGCCCCAGTCGGGCTCGTCGCGTGGAGGCGACAGGCGGCAGAGATCACGTACATTCGGTCTGGGTCAAGGAAAAATCGAGTAATATCAATAGATTAGATCGTTTCTAAACTGCGGTGAACATGGAGTTGTTCTAAACTGGTCTGATGCTTGGTTCTCTCCGGGTGCGGCTTTGATATGGACCGGGTGCGAGCCTGTTGACCGTCGACCGAAAAGTCCCTATCTGACGCCTACCTCGGGACCGACCCCGTGCCCGCCTCTGCGGCCGGCCAGCGGACTTGGAAGGCCTGATGGGGGATAGTTTAACGGTAGAACCGCGGACTCTGACTCCGCTAGTCTAGGTTCGAATCCTAGTCCCCCAGCCATTCCGGGCCGAACACTACAGCAGGATGTTGCAGTCCGTCCTGCCGTTTGTGGGATCGCCTCCTGGCACATCGTTTCAGCGCCTGAACCACCAAATCCTTTCTTGGCAATATGATTCGCGGTGCAGGTTCGTTGGGGAGCGGTCAATTGCCGCCTCTGGGACACGCGCCTGCGCTGTGCAGCAAGGCTCGCTGGAGAGCGTGCCGGCCTGGGGGCACCGGAGCCCTCCATGGCTGGCACCTTGATCCCTCCCTGCAATCGGGTTAACGGACAGCGCCATTGCAACTAAAAGATAACGCAGCGTGAGCTGCTCGGGGCTGAAAGCAGATGAACATGCGAATCCTCGTGACCGGTGGGGCGGGATTTATCGGCTCTGCAGTCACGCGAAAGATCATCCGCGAGACGGAGCACACCGTCTGCGTCGTCGATAAGCTCACCTATGCCGGCAGCCTGACGTCCTTGGCGACCGTGGCCGATCACCCGCGCTACAGCTTCGTGCGTGCCGACATCGCCGATCTCTCCAAGATGCGCGCGTTGATGGACGACTTTCGGCCTGACGTCGTGATGCATCTGGCAGCCGAGAGCCATGTGGACCGGTCCATCGACGGGCCGGGCGAGTTCATCCAAACCAACATCGTCGGCACCTTTGCCCTTCTGCAGGCTGCCTTGGGCTATTGGCGCCGCCTGGAGCCGGTCCGTCGCGACGCCTTCCGCTTTCACCATATCTCGACGGACGAGGTCTTCGGATCGTTGGGTGCCGAGGGCTTCTTCACCGAAGAAACGCCCTATGCGCCGCGCTCGCCCTATTCGGCCTCGAAGGCCGCTTCGGATCACCTCGTTCGCGCGTGGCACGACACCTATGGTCTGCCGGTCGTCCTCACCAACTGCTCCAACAACTACGGGCCCTATCATTTCCCGGAAAAGCTCATTCCGCTGACGATCCTGAACGCGCTGGAGGGGAAGCCTCTACCGGTCTACGGCAAAGGCGATAACGTCCGTGATTGGCTCTACGTGGACGATCATGCGGAGGCTCTGCTCCTCGTGGCCAGCAAGGGCCATGTGGGCGAGAGCTACAACATCGGGGGCCGCAGCGAGCGGCAGAACATTGAGGTGGTGCGGGCGATCTGCGCGCTGGTGGACGAACTCGCGCCCAATGCCGCAATCGGTCCCCGCGAGAAGCTCATCACGTTCGTGACGGACCGACCTGGCCACGACCACCGCTATGCCATCGACGCATCGAAGATCGAGCGGGACCTCGGTTGGACCCCGGCCGAGTCCTTCGAATCCGGTCTGCGCAAGACCGTCGAGTGGTATCTGGCCAACCGCGCCTGGTGGGAGAGCATCCGCGGTCAGACCTATGGGGGCGAGCGTCTCGGCATCGTCGCCTGACTGCCGCTTGCCGCAAACCTCCATCGAGAGAACTGATGTCGTCCATTGAGCCAACCACAATCGAGGCGGTGAAGATCATCACGCCGCGCCGCTTCGGCGACGCGCGCGGCTGGTTTTCCGAAGTCTACTCCAAGAAGCTCTTCGACGAGGCCGGCATCGGCCTCAACTTCGTGCAGGACAACCACTCCGCCTCGAGCACCAAGGGCACCCTCCGCGGCCTGCATTTTCAGACCCCGCCCTTCGCACAGGACAAGCTCGTTCGCGTGACGCGAGGCCGGATCCTTGACGTCGCCGTCGATCTGCGCCGCTCGTCGCCGACTTTCGGACAGCATGTGGCCGTTGAGCTCTCGCAGGAGAACGGGCGCCAGCTGCTCGTGCCGGTCGGCTTCGCGCATGGGTTCTGCACCCTGGAGGACGATACCGAGGTTCTCTACAAGGTTACGAACTACTACGCCCCAACCCACGATTTCGGGCTCGCGTGGGACGATCCGGAGCTTGGCATCGCGTGGCCTGTCGCGTCGGGTGAGGCGATCCTGTCCGAGAAGGACCGCAAACACCCACGCCTCGCGGACCTCAAGTGGCTTTTCGAGTAGACCGATGAGGGTCGCGGTTGTCGGAACGCAGGGGCAGGTCGCCCGCTCGCTCGCCGAGCGCGGCGTGGCGCGCGGAGTCGAGGTGGTGAATGTCGGCAGGCCGGCTCTCGACCTGTTGAACATTAATAGCGTCGAGGCCACACTGACAGGGGTCGCTCCTTCGATTGTCGTCAATGCTGCGGCCTATACCGCTGTTGACCAAGCGGAGTCGGACGAAGAGACGGCGGAGCAGATCAACGGGCGGGCCGCCGGCCGGATTGCCGAAGTCGCGCAGCGTTTAGGCGTCCCGGTGATCCATCTTTCCACCGATTATGTGTTCGACGGCACGCTGGACCGGCCCTACCGCGAGACCGATCCCGTGGCTCCCGTGAGCGCCTATGGCCGGTCCAAGCTCGTTGGCGAGCAACTCGTCGCCGCGGCGCACCCGGATCATGTCATCCTGCGGACGGCGTGGGTTTACAGCCCCTTCGGCAAGAACTTCGTGAAGACGATGTTGGCTCTCGGCGCAACCAGGAGCGAGATTGCCGTCGTGGCCGACCAACGCGGTTGCCCTACAAGTGCGCTTGATATCGCAGACGCCGTTCTGGAGATCGGCGGCCGGCTGGCGGCCGGTGCTTCAGCCTCCCAGAGAGGGACCTTCCATCTGGTGGGCACGGGCGAGGCCACCTGGGCCGATTTCGCGCAGACCGCCCTCGATCACGCGGTCGAGTTCGGCCGGTCGCCGGTGCGGGTTCGAGGCATCACCACGCAGGAATATCCCACCCCCGCTCGACGTCCTATGAACTCACGGCTCGACACGGGCAAGCTCTCGCAAACATTCGGCGTAAAGCTTCCCGACTGGCGCGAGTCGGTGCGTGCCTGCGTCGGGCGCCTCCTCAATGAAGCCGATAAAGGACCCTAACATGAAGGGCATTATTCTCGCCGGGGGCAGCGGCACGCGTCTCCACCCCATGACGTTCGTGGTGTCGAAGCAATTGCTGCCAATCTACGACAAGCCCATGGTGTATTATCCGCTGGCAACGCTGATGCTGGCGGGCATCCGCGAAGTCCTTCTCATCTCCACACCCACCGATCTTCCGCAGTTTCAGCGACTGCTGGGCGATGGGTCGCGCTGGGGCATCGAAATCTCCTACGCGGAGCAGCCCAAACCCGAAGGTCTGGCGCAGGCCTACATCATCGGAGCCGATTTCGTCCAAGGCCAACAATCGGTCCTCATCCTTGGGGACAACGTCTACTATGGCCATGGCCTGCCCGAGCTGATGCAGTCGGCCGCGTCCCGCACCAGCGGTGCGACCGTGTTCGCCTATCATGTGAACGATCCGGAGCGTTACGGCGTGGTCGAGTTCGATGCTGGCGGCTCCGTTCTGTCGATCGAGGAGAAGCCCAAGCAGCCTCGGTCCAGCTGGGCTGTGACGGGACTCTACTTCTACGATGAGCAGGTGGTGGATATTGCCGCCAACCTCAAACCTTCCCGTCGTGGGGAGCTTGAGATCACCGACGTCAACCAGGCCTACCTCGACCGCAAGCAGTTGCATGTCGAGAAGATGGGACGCGGGTTTGCGTGGCTCGATACCGGAACGCCGGACAGCCTCGTCGAAGCTGCAGAATTCGTACGCGCGCTCGAGAAGCGTCAGGGCTTCCGGGTCGCAAGCCCGGAGGAGGTTGCGTTCAAGCAAGGCTGGATCGATGCCAATCAGCTTCGCCGGTTGGCGTCGGAGCTTGAGAAGAGCAGCTACGGCCAGTATCTCCATAAATTGGCCGATGGCTGGGAGTAGTTCGGGAGGCGCCCGCTGGGGGAGCCGATCCGTTCACACCGCTTCCGGTCGAACAATGTCAGGGCGTTCGCTGGCTGCCACGCTGGATTGGTGCCGAACCGCCCCTGACGCTCATTGAGCGCAAGCGCCTGATGAGCGTCGATCGATAGACACGTCGCATTGGGGCTGCTTTACACCCGTAGCCGCAGGCGACATGCCTCTATCTGCCTTCAAAAGCCGTTTTGCCGACCGTCTGTTTGAGCACGATGACATGCCGCTGAACGGGCGCTCAAGACGAGAGTGGCCAACCTGTCAAAGGTGGCCAGTCAGGGATTATGCTCATGCTCGACCCTCACCTGAAATGGCTTGAAGCCGAAGCGATCACCATCTTTCGGGAGGTCGCGGCCGGCTTCCGCAACCCCGTGATGCTGTATTCGATCGGCAAAGACTCGAGCGTATTGCTGCATCTGGCTCGCAAAGCTTTTTATCCCTCGCCGATACCCTTCCCGTTGATGCATATCGACACGAAGTGGAAGTTTCGGGAGATGATCTCCTTCCGTGACTCCATCGCAAAGGAGCTGGGCTTCGAGCTGATCGTCTATACCAATCAGGATGGTCTTAGCCGCAACATCAATCCCATCAGCTCGGGGTCCTCGGTCCATACGCAAGTCATGAAGACGGAGGCGCTCCGCCAAGCGCTGGATCAGTACGGGTTCGACGGAGCCATTGGCGGCGCCCGCCGCGACGAGGAGAAGAGCCGGGCGAAGGAACGGATCTTCTCTTTCCGGGCACCTGGCCATGTTTGGGATCCGCGTCGGCAGCGGCCGGAGATCTGGAGCCTCTACAACACGCGCGTTCGGGCCGGGGAGACGATGCGGATCTTTCCGCTCTCCAATTGGACCGAGGGCGACATCTGGCGCTACATCCTGGCCGAGGGCATTCCGGTCGTGCCACTGTATCTCGCCAAGCCACGCCCGGTCGTTCAACGCGACGGGATGCTCATCATGGTGGATGACGAGCGTCTGCCGCTCCACGAGGGCGAAAAGCCGGAGATGCGAACGATCCGTTTTCGCAGTCTCGGCTGCTACCCATTGTCGGCGGCTGTCGGGTCCGACGCGGAGACGCTCGAGGCCGTGGTTGCCGAGACCATCGGTTCGACCATGTCGGAGCGGCAGGGCCGCATGATTGATCTGGATGAGGCGGCATCCATGGAGCGCAAGAAGCGCGAGGGCTATTTCTGATGCTGGCAGCCGAGCAAACCTCCCCGTCGGCCTCGCTGGCTTCGGCGCAGCGATCCGTTCTGAGGCTCCTGACCTGCGGGTCCGTGGATGACGGCAAGTCCACGCTCATCGGGCGATTGCTGTTCGACTGCAAGGCGATCCCGGAGGACCAGCTCGCGGTGCTGGAGCGGGATTCGAAGCGGATTGGCACCACAGGCGGCAAGATCGACTTTGCCTTGCTCGTGGACGGCTTAGAGACGGAGCGTCAGCAGGGCATCACGATCGATGTCGCTTACCGCTATTTCCGGACGGACAAGCGGGCTTTCGTGATCGCGGATACGCCCGGCCACGAGCAATATACGCGCAACATGGCCACGGGAGCATCCACAGCCTCGCTTGCCATTCTTCTCGTCGATGCGCGCAAGGGCCTGCTGACGCAGACGAAGCGCCATTCGCGCATCTGTGCCTTGCTCGGCGTGAAGCACATCGTCGTCGCTGTGAACAAGCTCGACCTCATGGACTTCTCTCAAGAGGTGTTCCAGGCGATCGAGGATGAGTACGCGGAGTTTGCCGGGGGCTTTGGCTTCTCGTCCATTCAAGCCATTCCGCTTTGCGCTGTCGATGGCGACAACGTCGCCACCTCGTCGGCGCGCACGCCTTGGTACACCGGTCCGGCACTTCTGGAGTACCTTGAGAGCGTAGATATCACAGCGGACTCTCACGCGTCGCCGTTCCGCTTCCCGGTGCAGTGGGTGAACCGACCGCACCTCGATTTCCGGGGCTTTGCAGGAACTGTTGCGTCTGGCTCGGTTCGGCCCGGAGACCCCGTCATGGTGGCCGGATCGCGTCGGCAGTCCACAGTCGATCGCCTGATCACCTTCGACGGCGATCTGACGGAAGCCGGGGCCGGCGACGCCGTTCACGTGACGCTGAAGGATGAGGTCGATATCGCGCGCGGCGACGTGCTCGTGCGGCCCGGCGAGACTATGCCGGCCGTTGCCGACCAGTTTGCCGCGCATGTCGTATGGATGGGGCACGAGCCGCTGTTGCCGGGTCGTTCGTACCTGCTCCGCGCGGGCTACCAGGAAGTGCCGGCGGCCGTTACGAGCCTGCGCTACAAGTACGACATCAACTCGCACGAACACCTTGCGGCGCGGCAGCTCGAACTCAACGAGATCGGCCTTTGCCACATCTCGTCGGTGATGCCGCTGGTGTTCGACCCCTACACGCAAAGCCGTGAAATGGGGGCCTTCATCGTTGTCGACCGAGCGACGAACGATACGGTCGGCGCCGGCATGATCGTGCATGCTCTGCGCCGTGCCGACAACATCCATGCGCAAGATCTCACGGTCACGAAGACAGCCCGTGGGCGGCTCAAAAGCCACAAGCCCGCTCTGCTTTGGTTCACCGGGCTCTCTGGCGCAGGAAAGTCCACCATCGCCAACCTGGTCGAGCAGGCGCTCCATGGGGCTGGTGTGCACACATACCTTCTCGATGGTGACAATCTGCGTTTGGGCTTGAACCGCGACCTCGGGTTCACCGAAGCTGATCGTGTTGAGAACATTCGGCGCGTTGGTGAGGTCGCGAAGCTCTTCGTCGATGCAGGTCTTGTGGTGCTGTGCTCGTTCATATCGCCGTTTGCGGCTGAGCGCGATGCCGTCCGCAATCTGGTGAGCGAAGGGGAGTTCGTCGAAATCTTCGTCGACGCCTCGCTGGACGCCTGCAGGCAGCGCGACCCGAAGGGGCTCTACCGGAAGGCGGATGCCGGCGAGATCCGCAACTTCACCGGCGTCGACTCCCCGTACGAGCCGCCAGCCTCTCCTGAGCTGCGCCTAGACACGGAAAGCAGCAGCCCAGAACAGCTAGCCTCGGAGGTTGTCCGCTGGCTGAAGGAGCAGCGTTACGTCTAGCTGGCCTCTCGAACAAGCGGGGCTCCCGTTTACCCAGGAGCCATGCTGTGTGTGGTCTCTGTTGGCCCACAGCGTCGAACGACACTCCATCGCCTCTGATACGAGCAAGAACCTCGCGAACGAGCATGCTCATCGTTCGTGAGGTTCGACGATGCTTGGCAGGCACTGCGCCCAAATCGCGGCCAGGCTCCTCACCCGCGGATGGTCCGCCGAACTTCAAGGATGCTGCACAAGTCGCCGCATCACTCCGTGCTGGCCCTTCTGATGCATTTGCGACGAACCTGGCCTTCTGGCGGGGGCGAGCGCGCGCACGGGTACAACTGCCCCGGTTGGCGCACCTCGACGGGCGTTCCCGAAATGTGACTTGGCTCGCCGCACTCCAAGGAGTGCTCATGAATGCTCGCTGAGCGCACTCGGTTTAGCCGTTCGGAGTGTATCCTATTGATCTATATTCTGATGGACCGCAGCGCCAGACCGCACCAGCTAGCCTAGGGCTCCCAGTCGAATGGCGGCCTATGCCGGCATTGGTTAACTTGATTCGACGCTTTTAGAAGAATCCTCATCAAGGCTCCGTTGCGTCAAGGTGACACAATCTGGTCACGGTACGATGAGACACAAGAATTCGACACGAACAACAAAGATAAAGAACAAGACATTGCACGGGGCTTTCATATGTCCGCTGTACAGCTAGGCGAACTTTGACGATTTGTGCTCGACGGTAAGCTGTCGAGCAGAGGCAATCCGACAAGGTGAATGAACCGCAGCCAGCCATCTCGGCGGGACCGGTAGACGTTTGCCTCAATCCCCGACCCGGTGGGTCACTAGAACCGCTCGAAGTGTGCAGTATGGCCATCTCTACAACTACAAGTCGCGTGAACAATGCCAACGTTGACGCTCTGGTTGGCGACGCCAAATGGGCGACCAGCAATCTGACCTACAGCTTCCCGACTTCCGGAGGGGTTTACGGCTCCGCCTACGGCGATGGCGAGCATACCAACAATTTTGGCGTTCTCAGTGCAAATCAGCAGGCGGCCGCGCGTGCCGCGTTCACCCAGTATTCGTCGGTCGCAAACCTCACCTTCACCGAATTGAGCGGACCTACTGCAGCGGGCGCGGACCTCCGCCTGGGCTTGACCGATACGGTCGACACCGCGTGGGCATACTTCCCTTCGACCAGTCCTGAGGGCGGCGATGTCTGGTTTAATCGCTCGAGCGGGGCTTACAACTTCCCCCAGAAGGGCAACTACGCCTACGCCACGACCCTTCACGAGATCGGTCACGCCTTAGGCCTGGAGCATCCTCACGAGAGCGGTATCGGCGAGGCCGCTCTGCAGTCAATGGCTCAGTCGGTGATGAGCTATCGTTCGCATGATGGCGCTTCGACGACGACGGGCTACACGAACGAAACCTGGGGTTACGCCCAAACGCCCATGGTTCACGATATCGCTGCGCTTCAGCACATGTACGGCGCGAACTTCGCCACCCAGAGCGGCGACACGACCTATACCTGGAGCGCGTCGACAGGCGAGCAGTTCATCAACGGCGTAGGGCAGGGTGCACCGGGTGGGAACCGAGTGTTTCAGAGCCTGTGGGACGGTGGCGGCAACGACACCTATGACCTGTCCAACTACGGTGGCGGCGTCCAGATCAATCTGATGCCCGGTGCGTGGACGACCACGTCTTCTGTTCAGAGGGCCTATCTCGGCGACGGTCATTACGCGGAAGGCAATATCGCGAACACGCTGCTCTCCAACGGTGACACACGTTCGCTGATCGAAAATGCGATCGGGGGAGCCGGTAACGACCAGATCATCGGCAATCAAACCAACAACGTGCTCCGGGGCAACGCCGGCGACGACACCATCTTCAGTGGCCTCGGCGATGACATCGCCGAAGGCGGTGCCGGGCGGGACCAGCTTTTCGGCGGCCAAGGCAACGATAAGCTCTATGGCGGCGACCACGCCGACGCGCTCTACGGCGCAGCCGGTGACGACCTCGGCGTTGGTGGTCTGGGGGACGACCAGATCTACGGCGCTGCGGGGCGGGATACGCTCCACGGCGAAGGTGGGAATGACCTCCTCTCCGGCCTGCGGGATGATGATCAACTGTTTGGCGGCGATGGCGCCGATACGATCTGGAGCGGCGCTGGCAGCGACGTTGCCCGTGGCGGAGCCGGCAACGATCAAATCTACGGCGGCCTGAACGACGACGTGCTGTATGGCGAGACGGGGGCGGACACTTTCGTGTTCGATCTCACGTCGGGTGTCGATCAGGTGATGGACTTCTCCTTTGCCGAGGGCGACCGCCTCTCGATTAGCGGCCAGAACCACATGGTGCGAGATACGGCCGAAGGGATGGCCATCGATCTGTCCGGAGGCGGAATTGTCGTGCTCCACGGGATCGACCCTGACCAGTTCTCCCAGTCTTTCTTCGTTTAAGATGGGCGGTCGAGAACCCTTGAGCTTCCGCGTGGATCCAGTGGGGCGTTCGCTGTTGCGATGACCTAGCGGCTCATGGGTGGGAGTGATATGGACCAGCTGAGGCGGGGCCTCAACCTTCGAGAAGGGGCTCACGTCAGCCGGGGTCGCCCGAGGTTCAGCGAAGGCGGCCGGCGAGTCGATGTCCGCTCGCCCACGCCGGAGCCTTCCATAATGAGCAATCCCGCTCCTGGAAGGCACGAAGCCGGGGCTATTCGTGTCGTTACAGGTTCACTCACGTGATTCCGTCGTCGGCGTTGTTCTCTATCGCCCCGACGAGGGTGCCGTTGCGCTGACTCTGAGCCGCCTTGCACCTTCCGCGCGGGCCATGATCGCGGTGGCAAATTCCTCTGTTTCTGATTCGTTCAGACAGAGGCTGGAAGCGGCCGCGGGCTCGACGCCGCTGGAGATCATCGAGCCCATCGCTAATCTGGGTCTTGGCGCGGCCTACAACCAGCTTTTGCAGCGAGCTGAAGGTCTCGGCGCGCGCTATCTCCTCCTCTTGGACCAGGACAGCAGCCCCTCGTCCGAGATGCTGCCCCAACTCGAGCAGCATATGGCCAGCCTAAAGGCCGACGGCTGCGGGCCCGCGGCTGTCGGTCCTCAGCCCGTCGAGCCCGGGGGGCGCCGACTGCGGTTGGCCAGCGCGCAAAAGGTGGCAACCCCGCGCCACGGCGTTACGCCCGTAGCGTTCATCATCTCGTCCGGCTCGCTGGTCAGCGTCGAGGAATTCCAGCGTGTTGGGCCATTCCGCGAGGACTTTTTTATCGACGCCGTCGACCTTGAATGGTGCATGCGGGCTTGGGCGTGCGGGCGGACGGTCTGGGCCGTGACCAGCGTGCTCATGGTGCATCGGCTCGGGCGAGGGGTGATCCAAACACCCCTAGGATTGCGTCTCGTCGACCAGCCACCGGCGCGGATCTACACCTATTTCCGCAACCAGTTCGCCATGCTGCGCCTGAGCCACGTTCCTATGCGCTGGAAGGCGCGGTTCCTCCTATCGCTGCCGATCCGGTGTTTCATCTATCTGATCCGCCATCGATTCTCCCTGGCCGCACGGCGGGCCGTCGGCCTTGGGATCTTCCATGGCCTGAGAGGCAAGCTGGGAAGTCCGGTTACAACCTGGGCGAAGATCGGCCAGCCGTGACATTGCATCCTTTGGGGCCGACGACCCTTGTGCGTTGCACCACTCCACGCGCGCCATGCAGACCTACCGAGAGTTCCGGAGTTCCCAGATCATCGTTTGGATCTCGCTCACTGTCCTACGATCCTCCTCTGGGGCGTCGAGTTCGCGGAGGCGCGCATCGAGCCGCTGGAGCGCCGATAGGATAGGGCTCAGATAGAGGCCGTTCTCTTGGTCCTCGATCCCTGACACCACAGCTGCGAGGCTGGCCTGCAGAGTAGTGATCTTACGTTCCAGGTGATCCATCCGTTCCGAGAGCGCATCGAAGTCTGTCATGAGAGGTCCTAGTTGGAGGCGAGGCGGCTTCCCTGGCGGAGACGACGACGATTAAAGATAGGCGGCATGTGGATGAGCCTAGAGGCCAGTGCACTGCTTGCGGGGCAGGATTGCCTCGAGCACGCGAGTGTCGCGCCGATGACCTTAGGGAATAGGCGGCTTGCGTCCAAAGTCATGCTTCATGCGCGGCAGTGGCACAACATCACAGTTGTGCCTGCTTCCACGGGCAGCTAAGCCCCATCCCCGTTCACGGTGTAAAAGACAGGCTGGAGGGCACTATTCAGGCCGACGGTAACAAGAGCGCTCTAGCGGAAGAGCTCGTCCCGGCCAGTCCCAGGAACGCGGCAAGCGTCATGCCGACTGCGACTGAACGAGCTTGGGGGGACCTCCTTGAAGGCCTGCGGCGCTGGGAGCTGTGGTCGACGCTCGGCTGGCATGACATCCGCCGGCGGTACCGCCGCTCGTCGCTGGGCCCGTTTTGGCTCACTTTGAGCATGGCCGCCATGGTGGCTGGGATTGGGTTCCTCTACGCTGGTCTCTTCGGCCAAGCGGTGCCCGATTACCTGCCCTACCTGAGTCTCGGGCTCATTCTCTGGAATCTCATCGCCAGCTTCCTGAACGAAGGGTGCACCTGTCTCACAAGTGCGAGCGGGCCGATCAAGCAGGTGAAGGCTCCGATCAGCGTCTACATTTACCGCTCGGCTTGGACCAATATTCTCGTTTTCCTGCACAACCTCGCCATTATTCCGGTTGTTTTCCTCATCTTCAGGGTCGAGGTCGGCCTTGTCGCGCTCTGGGCGGTGCCCGGCTTGGTTCTCCTGTGCCTGGCATGCATTGGCCTAAGCGTTGTTCTAGCGATCCTGAGCGCCCGTTTTCGCGACGTCCCTCCCATCGTCGCAATGATCGTTCAGTTCGCCTTCTTCTTCACGCCTGTCATCTGGCAGACTCAGCAACTTCCGGGACGTAGTATCCTCGTTGAACTCAATCCCTTCTATTACTTGATGGAAGTCGTTCGAGCTCCACTGCTTGGCAGCATGCCATCCCTACAGCTTTGGGCAGGTACTGTTGTCATCGTCATCGCGTCCTGGATCATGGCTTTTGCCTTCTTCATGCGGTACAGGCAGCGGGTATCGTACTGGGTATAAGGGCTCATGAAGAGCGAACCCGTTCGCTGATCCGTCATACAACGCCAGGCTGCTAGGTTATGAGCTTTATTCAGTTGCAAGATGTCGGGGTCGTTTTCCCGATCTACGGCGCGAGTAGCCGCTCGCTGAAGCAACATGTAATTCATCTCGGCACCGGCGGCCGGATTGGCGCGCCCGAGGGGCGGGTTGCCGTCGAGGCTCTGGCGAACATCACGTTAGAGTTCAAGCACGGAGATCGTGTCGGCCTCGTGGGCCACAACGGAGCCGGAAAGACCACGCTGCTTCGTGTGCTGGGTGGCATCTACGAACCGACGCAAGGGGCCATCAAGGTTCAGGGCCGTGTGGCGCCCGTTTTCGACATCGGGCTCGGCATGGATCCAGACTCGACCGGATACGAGAACATCCGGCTGAGAGGCCTCTATCTCGGCATGACGAGGAGCGAGATCGCCCGCCGCATGGACGAGATTGCAGCATTCACCGAGCTCGGTCCCTTCTTGGACATGCCAGTCCGGACATATTCGGCAGGAATGCAAGCGCGACTGGCCTTCTCGGTTTCGACCAGCATCGAGCCGGACATTCTGCTCCTGGACGAGGGGGTGGGCGCGGGCGACGCCAAGTTCGCATTGCGAGCCCAGGCGCGGGTTCGCGACTTGATCTCCCGAAGCGGTATTCTCGTCTTCGCGTCGCACTCGTCGGGCCTCTTAAAGAGCCTTTGCAACAAGGCGATCCTCATGGAACGAGGACGCGTGATCGCGCAGGGCGATATCGACGACGTTCTGGCTCAACATCAGGCCATGTCCACACCTGTGCCCGAAACAGCCGAGTAAGAGGCTTGGCAGAGGCTCTCCTTAGCGAATAGCGATTGTTGTCCGTGATCGCATTCCATGAGCTCACACCTCGGGAGTGGGCAGAGGCCTGCGCAACCAGAACGCAATGATCATCCCGGCTCTCAAACGTCTTCTCGGCAAGACCATCGCGACCCATTCACGTGAAGTGGCAGGCACCCTGATGGAGGGGGCTGTTCTGTGGGAGGCGGGTCGTGGCCCTACATTCGAGGGTGGGTGGGTCGAGGTGTGCTACTCGGCCGACAAAGGGGCCCATCTGCACCGCCTGCAACTCTATGTTCAGCATGGCGAGGGGCGCTACCAAAGCCGAACTGCCCTGCCGCCTTTGGCTGCGGGAGCGACGCGCTGGGTCGGGCGTCTCAACGGCCCTATTCAGCGACTTCGCCTCATGGCCCTCTCGCCGGAGTCGCTGAGCGATCTCTGCTCCTTCAGTATTCGGCAGCTTGGATATGCCGAACTCCTTGGTCGATGCTTTCTTCGATCGCCTTGGCGTACTCTGCGCCTCCTTCGTCTTTACATCAGCGGCCAATTGATCGAGGCGTTCTACCTCCTTCGCGACCTGCTGAATGTCTCACGCGCCGGCTACTACGCCGATTGGATTGCGCGGAACGAAGTCCATGAGCCGGAGCAGATCATGGCCGAGGCGCAGTCCTGGACCGATAAACCAAGCTTTTTCCTCGTTGTCTCAACAGATGGGGAGCCCGATGCGCTTCGGCGCACGCTCGCCTCGCTGGGAGGGCAGCTCTACGACCAATGGCGTGCTTGCCTCCTCGTCCGTGACACGACGCCGGCAGCCACCCGAGAGCTTGTGACGAGCCTGTCTGAGCAGGACCCGCGGATCGCGACGCTGGATAAGGTGCAGCTTGCGAGCCTCCAACTCGGCTACGTGGCCGGCCTCCAATGTGGAGATGTTCTCTCACCTGTTGCGTTGCACAGCATTGCTCGACGGCTCGTCCTTAGCCCGAGCGCCGAGATCGTTTACACGGACGAGGATACCATTAGGGGAGGCGTGCGTGAGGAGCCCACCTTCAAGCCCCGGTGGAACGAAGAACTATTCCTGGCCCACGATTATATGGGTGGGCTTCGCGTCTTCAGAGCGGCTTCCTTCAACGATCGAGAGCTGATCGAGCGTCTGGCTGGCCCCTCAGCTTATGAAATTACGCTGCAACGGCTTCGAACCACCCCCGAAGCTGCGATCCACCACGTTCCCGAGGTTCTCTTTCACCGCCGCGCCGACCCTTTGCAGGTCGACGAGGAGCTCAGACATCGGGAGCAGAAGGCGATCGTGGCGCTCCTCGCCGAGCGTGGGGAGGCGGTTCGCGTCGAAATGGGGCCGTACGGGACCAGCCGGGTCGTTCGATCACTCCCTGATCCTGCACCCGGTGTAAGCCTCATCGTACCGACGCGCGACCGCCTCGAACTCCTGGAGCCCTGTGTCGATGGGCTGTTGAATCGGACCGACTATCCCGCTCTCGAGGTCATTATCGTTGATAATGGATCGGAGGAGCCAAGTACGCTCCGTTACTTGAGGCGCATGAGTGCTAACGTTCGCGTTCAAGTTCTTCGCTACGACGGACCGTTCAACTACTCGACCCTGAACAACATGGGCGCGAGGGCCGCGCGCGGCTCGATCTTGGGTCTTATCAACAACGACATCGAAGTCATTGAGGCTGATTGGCTGAAGGAGATGGTCGTTCAGGCCATTCGCCCGCGCATTGGAGCGGTCGGCGCCAAGCTGCTTTATGCGGATGGCCGGGTGCAGCATGCCGGCGTTATCGTCGGGTTGGGTGGTTACGCGGGGCACAGCCACCGGTTCTTTGATGCGCATGCGGCAGGCTATCAGAAGCGGTTGGCATCGCCACAATACCTATCAGCCGTGACGGCTGCTTGCCTTGTCGTCGAGGCGAGGAAGTATTGGGAAGTTGGTGGGCTCGATGAGAGTGCCTTTGCTGTTGCCTACAATGATGTTGATTTCTGCCTGAAACTCGGAGCTGCCGGCTACAAGAACGTCTACACGCCGTACGCGACGCTGTTTCATCTCGAGTCGGCTTCGCGAGGCCTTGACCTGACGGGCGAGAAACTTGCGCGCTATGAGCGTGAGAAAGCGGCGCTCCTTGATCGCTGGTGGCCTATCGTTCGGGATGATCCGTTCTACAACCCCAATCTCACTCGAACCTACGAAGACTTCTCGGTCGGGGAGTGAAGCCGGAACGAGCGCGAGATCATCCAGTTGAACTCGCAAGCAGATTACATCTTGCTAGGTGTTCCTTGATGGCTTCCAAACGTCTTGCGGCTGGGTACGGCCGCCAAAATGATGCTGATCATGATCTTGACCCGCGCCGTTAGTCTCGCGGGAGCATTTCTCGCGACGCTCTGCGTACCCGGAACGGCTCTGGCCCAGCAATGTGTGCCGGACGTGGAAAGCGCCTCCGTTTACGAGAATTGTCGTCTTCGCACGATTGGCACCCGTTCGATCTGCCGATGCCGATTGTCCTCGACCTCGATCCCAGCGCATTTGCAGTCTGTTCAGAGCTCTGCAGTGGTCGCTCGTTTTGGGGCTACCTCTGGCGGTGGCGAATACGTCACGGATCTTCGGCAGGCTGATTCGCGCGCGCCTGCTGAGGGGGTACGCGTGGGCGTGCTGGCCAGTCCGTTGACTATGAACGAAGGGGCGGGTGGCCACGTTAACGCTCCGCCGCGGTCGAGCGACTCTGCAGATCCACTGGCGGTGAGTGGCCCTAATCTGGATGCACCTCGACGCAGTGATCCAATCCCCGGACCTGCTCAGCGTTAAGGAAGCTCCGCTGGTGCCGATCCGTTGGTGAGCGCCTCAAAGGAGCAGCTGGTACTTTCAGGCCCTCAGGGAGGAGGACAACTCCACCCGCAGCCTGGCTTGCTGATTCGTAAAGCATATCAAACTGCGACCCAGTTGACCGAAATCAGCGCAACAGCGATGCCACGCATAAGCCACCACAACGATGCGGCACCAGCTAGAACTGCGACAATCCACGCAAGCCAGCCAATGGTGTTCGCGAGAGCGGTCCGCCGGCTTTGACTAAGATAACAAGTAAGGCCGATGGCGAGGAGCGCGAGAAGCGCTGCGGCAGCTCCAAGTCCAAACCGCTGACCAGCCGTTCTTAAGAGATCGAGCTGGATGTAAACGGTGTAGAGACCCTTCTCTCCCGACGTGGCGTTGGACCCAAAGAACATCCACATGGCAGCCGCTAAGGCTGCATGCAGCAGGAGGACCCCTGTGGCGGCATGGCTTCCGGTGAGCGCAACGAGGCGGCTCAAGCGGCTACCGGTTGAGCTGTTCGATGGCAGCTGGGAACCAAACTCTTGCCTCATCGCCCACGGTCTCCTGCGCGCCTCTTCGAGGTAGCCAATCCTAATTGATGGGTCACGTTCTGATCGGCGGAAAGGCCCTGGTCACTTCCGGCGATCTGGGGGTATGCGGCTCACCGTTAACCCCGGGAACGAGAGCGAGTTCAGCCCGGCTCCGCTCCCCGACGTGCCGCTAGAAGCGCCATTCCCGGTCGAGATGGGGCCCAGCACTCCGCGGCTGCTGTCATTGACCCTCAGGGATTGAACCGACCGCGCACCGCATCGAACAACTCGCCCATCATGGCGATGCGGCCACCAAATCCAGCGATCTTCGTGGGTGTCTTCCCGCTCGGTGGGTAACGGCGGCTCACCGGCACCTCGCATGCTCTGTAGCCAAGCTGCGGGATGCGAACGGATAGATAGAACAGGAGATTATAGTTCGCGAACACATTCCTGAAGGGTGCGACGCGCGGGTCGCTCAAGGCCTTCGCGGAATAGCCTCGAAAGCCGTTCGTCGTGTCCGTGAACCGAAAGCGCGCACCAAGGCTGATGAGGGGTGCGTGGATGAGCTTGCCAGCGATGTAGCGGTCGAGGGGCGTGTTGATCGCTTCGCCACCCGGCCTGTAGCGCGATCCCTGAACGATGTCATAGCCGTCATCCAGGGCTCGAACGAAGGACTGGATCGCGGCGACGCCATCCTTCCCATTGCCGTCAACCGTGATGATGCCCTGATAGCCGCGGGCGAGTGCCCAGGCATACGCCATCCGCAGCTGAGCACTAAGCTGGCCTGGGCCGCGCTTGATCAATAACGCGCTCACACCGACACCCTTCAGGAATTCGAGCCCCAGCGAGCCATCGGTCGAGCCGCCGTCAGCGATAATCACGTCCACAGGGAGGTCTAAGGCATGGATCGCGCGCAGCTGATTTTGGATCCGCTCGCCCTCGTTGATCACCGGGATCACCAGCGCGTACCGGCTCTGTCGAGGCAGCAATTCTGATGCCTCAAACTTCGGAAGCTGCCAATCGGCTGGGAAGGCGCTGCTGTTCGGCTGGTTCATGGCGTGCTCGATGCTGCCCCATAGGTCGTCAGCACGGTGCGATAGGCGTCCCGCACCGCATTGCTCCAGTCGTCGACCGCTTTCATCTCGATCGACATCCAGCCAGAGTAGGCCGACCCTCGCAGGGTTGCGGCAAGCGCCGCGTGATCGGCGCCCGATGTGCCAATCGGTACAAGCGACGGCTCGCTGATGTGGAAGTGCCCGATCCGCTTCTCGACATCCCGGATGATACCGGGATTCTCGCCGTTGATGAAAATGGTTCCTGTATCGAGCTGGAGGGCGATGCCAGGCTGGTTAATGCGCTCGACGAGGTCGAATGCCTCGTCGGTGCGGGTAACGAACCGGCACTGATACAGAGGAGGATTAGCTTCGAAGCAGAGGCTGACGCCGAGCGCTGCATAGCGATCTGCGACGGAGCTCAGGAAAGTGGTTGCGATCGCCTCAGCATCGCTCGCTGACAACTTCCCGGGATCTCGCAGGGCAGGAGCCCCGAAGACGCAAGCCTGGGCCCCAAGTTCGGCCGCAACCTCGGCAACTCGGCCGAGATGAGCAGCCATGCGCTGACGGCTTGCGTCGCTCTGAAAGAGGTGAACGCCCTCCACATTGAAAAAGATGGCCTGCAGGGCACTGATGGCGAGGCCGCGGCCCTCGACGTGGCGACGATACACCCGCACCTGGTCGAGCGAAATCGTCGCAAGGTCGCCGAACACTTTTCCCGGTGCGAGTTCGACCCCGTCGAAGCCAAGGGCAGCGGCGAGGTCCAGCGCCTCGTCGTCTGCGTGGGCTGGCCAGGCAATGTTCGAGATCGAAAATGGGCGCCCGTGCGGGACCTGCACCATAGGTCAGCCCCCTCAGGCGGCGCTTGCTTGGTCACGCCGGCTCACCTCGACGAACTGAGATAGGGCCAGCATCACCTGATCCGAGTCCATGACGTATCCGCCACGACCGCCGAAAACCTCAGCATGGCAGGTTCGCAGATTGTAAGATGGGGCGGGGAGGGCGGCCTTGCCGACACTCGCGCCTGGGAAGAACCGGTCGATGATGTCGCTCATGAGCACTGGGGCGGGGAAGAGGTTCACGAGACGGAGACCTGCTGCCTCCGCACGCGTGATGTCATCACCGAGCCGTGGAAGGGGGTACCATTGGAACGCGGCGGCGGGGTTGATCTTCTCGACACCATTGTCGTTCAGTAGGTCATAAAGCGCATTCTTCTTCAAACCTGGTCCGAAAAGCGCGGGGAGACGGACGATCATGTGATCGGAAAAGCGCTCGGCCACCCAACGTTCGACCGCGAGACGATGACGGCCATAGGCGTGGTTCTCGCGACCGCCGAGGTCGGCCTGCTCATCGAGACCCGAAGACGGGTCGGGGTAGACGTCAATCGTCGAGATCAGGACGAAGCGCCGTGCTTCGACCGTCGCCAACACGTCGAGCAGGCGTTGGATCCCGGCCCAGTCCTGCTCTGGTTCCTTGTTGGCAAGCCATTTCACGGCCGAGATGCCCGAGCAGACGACCTCGTCGTACGTCTCCCCCCGCATGTGTTCAAAGTTCGAGGAGTTGTAGAGATCGGTATAGAAGCTGAGGCCGCGCAGGTTCGAGCCCACAAAGCCCGTGTGACCGATCAGGGCACGGCGTGTCATTGATGTACCTCCTTCGAGCCCGCCAAACCCCGCTCCGAAGGAGCACCGAGCTTGAAGGCGCCATCCGCTCCGACGACGTTAAGCCGCTCGACTTGGCGACGGATGGGGGATCGCAGTTCCCGAACGATGGCGATTCGACGCCGGGGCGCGATCGCTCGATACATATTGAGAACATACTCTGCAAGCAGCGCGAACATCGCCGCAAAGAGGAACGTCATCATCGAGATCTGCAGCGAGAGCGTCGTCCAGCCAGGCGCGACGTCATCCTTCAACAAGTAGGTGACGACGGCGTAGAGGCTGCTCAGAACGGCAAAAAAACCGGCGAAGAGGGCGATGCCGATCATCGCCCGCAGCGGGACCGCGCTCGCGAGCAGGAGGCCCCTGAATGCTTTGCGCAGAGCCCGCCCCAGCTGCGGAAGCTCCAAATCGGACGAGGGAAGGTTGTCGATCGTCTCGCGGGTCCCCGGAAATGCACCCGAGATGTTCAAAGAGCGAAGCGCAAACTCTCCGTCCAACATGGAGGTCAGGTAGCGGGCCGCAGCGCGGCTGTAAATCCGAACACGCGGGGCTGGCCAGTCTACTCTCAAGCCACTGATCGTCTCGTAGAGCTTGAAGTACATCCAAGCGACGCGTCGGTAGGGTGCGGGAATGTCAGCGCTGGGCCGGGCCCCGGCAAAGACGATCTCGTATGGTCCTGCCTTCTTGAAGAGCTTGGGCAGGCTGGCCACCTCTTCGGCGTTAGGCGTGAGCACGACGATCCAATCGCCGAGGGCCTGATCAATGCCCAGCAGGATTGCTGCGTCGCGATCGGTCCGCTGGGCCAGGAAATGGACGGTCACGTTGGCGATACGGTCGGTCAGCTCCCGCAGGTGCTGCGCCGTCGCCGTCTCGACGCCGTTCGCTACGATCATGATTTCATAGTCGGTTGCCACGCGAGCCAATTGCCGCTCCAGCGCCTCGAAGGCGGCGATAGAAGGCAGACGAGTGTCGACAATACAAAGAGCCGTCACGGCTTCGAAGGCGATTTCGCTTGTCATCGGAGCGGCCATTGCTGCAATTCCAGGTATGCCAAGACCTCGTAGATGTTGTCGATCTTCGCGCCAAGGATAGAGTAGACCCGGTTGGAGTCCCGAGCCTGCTCGAACAGGATCGGGCGGCTGTCGCTCTCTTCGCTCCGGACCAGGACGGCTTTCAACTCATACAGTGACTTCAGGTATGCTGCCGAGCGCATGCACGGCATGTAGCGCGTCGCATCGCGCAGCATGGCCTGGGCGCGTGAGCCCCCAAAGGACATGGCGGCATCGCCCGGTTCAGTCCAGGACGTGTGAGGCGTATAGCGAACATGGGTGAGCGAGTAGCACGATTGGGCAGGGAACGGCATCGAGGAGAAGAACGGCCCGTCCATAATGGTGACAGCACGTTGCTTCATCTCCCGCGGCGGGTGGATGAGCGCAATCTCGGCCAGTTCCTTCTTCACGCGCGTTTGGAGATCAACACCGACCGCGTCCAGATAGGCGTAAGTGCAATTGAAAACGTATTGAGCTTGCACGGTTCCTTGGGACGTTTTCACGACGACGGCAGCGTCTGTGTACCGGCTCACACGGGCTGTGCTGCCGGTATTATACTCGACCCCAGCGCTGCGCAGCCGGACCATTAAATCGTCTGCAATCAGTGACGTATCGAATGCGATTTCGGTCACGCTGAAACAAGTTTCGATCAGAGCCGGATCAAACAGCTCCTCCATGGCACGCTTGTTCTCGCGGCAAGGCGCTTCGACCTCATGGCAGAAACGCGCAAACTGTGAGCCGGTGACGCGAGAGTTTCGCGCGATGCCGTAGATCATCTCGACAGCCGGTACGACCGCGAAGCGGTGCTCGTCGAGGAAGCGGTCGAAGTTCCGCCGTGAGCTGACAGCCGTCGGCAGAGAGCGAGGATAATGATACCCGTTATGGACGCGCGCCTGGTTAACGTATGACGCTCGTTGCATGAGCTTGGGCTCACGCTCAACGATGCGCACGCGATCAAACCCCATCTGCTTCAATGCAAGGGCAATTCGGCACCCGTAGTACCCGCCGCCGATGATGAGCGCGTCAACCTCGATCACGCTCGGCCTTCTCGGTAGGTAAAGAGCGAGTGCCCCACGAAATTAACGAGCGGAACGATCAAGAACACGGCAAGCGCAATCAGCAGGTAATGGGCGCCTAATCGATCGAGAGCATAGGCAATCACCTGATTGAGCGCCATGCCTACCAGCACGACGGCGATAAACCGAACGAACGTGGCCTTGGTCATCGGCTGGGCGAACGTCAGTAGTGTGTTGCCCCCGTAAGAGACCACCGTGCCAACGCAGAATGCCGCAAAGGCCGCCGCCAAGACTGACCATCCCAAGCGTTCGATGCCTAGCGTCAAGGTAGCGGCGTATGATGCGCTGGAGACCAGTCCAACTGCTAGGAATAGCCCAAGTCTGCGGAGCATCGGCTGCATTTGCGTGAGAGGAGTTTCTGCCCGCAGGACTTCGCTCCGGCGCGGCGCGTTGGGGTGAGTCGTGAAGGGCCGATGAGCTCGCCCTAGTAAGAAAGCTGCCATAGCGCGCTCTAGACTGTGATGGGAGTTCGTCTATTGCCGCACCAGCCATGTGAAGTTCGTGCCCTAAAGGGTTCTAGACCTTCATGCTGGGGTAACAGAGAGCCAGGAAAGCAGCCCTTTATTCCGGGCGAGCTTGTAACAGCCAAGCGCCACCCAACGGTACCCCCTTCGGTGACATTGGTGGTCAGGGGGGAAGGCGGCGCTTAGACAGCCTTACGCAAGCCTGCCCGAGGTTGTAGGAGGCCTGTGAGGGCTAGCTGAGTCGCAGCAGCCGCGACTGTCCAACCGCTATTCCTGCCGAGCAGGATAGACTGCGATTGTATATCAATGTTGTTAAATGGAATCGAGTTTCGTTTTTTTGGCGAGCGCTCTGCTGCATTTGCATGTATATTTGCCTCAGCGTTCTTAGTGCTGAAATATTATCCAGGATCATTCTATTATGATGTTGTTCTACAATATAACTATATTTCATCGTTGGCCTCGCTGCATATTCCCTCCGACTTTTCCAGCTGGTGGCCTCTCGCGAATGTTCTCGTGCGTCTGCCGTTGTGGTTCATCACGCGAGAGCCAGGCATCATCCTTTTTGCCGTCCTCTTCTTCTATTTCTGGACGGCATACCGGCTGATCAGGCTTTTCGACAGCACGGGCTGGGCCCTTGTCGCTTTTGTGCTTTTCTGCGCTGCCACGCCCTACACAGCGTGGCTCGTCCTACATGGGCCTCACACGATGGTGGCTGCGCTCCTTGTCCTCGCAGCAGCCTTGTTCATCGAGAAGCGGCCTATTTGGGCCAGTGTCGCACTTGGCGTCACGGTCTTGTTTCGAGCGGATGCGGTTCTCCTGGTTCTGACCGCAGCCTTCGCTCTTGCTCTGATACGCGCTACAAGTTGGCGTGCTGCAGCGGTTGGGATCGGGGTGGCGCTCCTCGCATTCGGGATAGCTTCTATTAAGCTTGACAACCCGCGTGATCCGAACAACGGCCTCACCCCCGCCAATGACGGTTTGGTGCACGCCACACTGGCGGTGCTTGCTCGCAATCCAACATTAGGCGAGGGCGACGCGAAACTCATGGCGCTGTATCGCAAGATCCCAGAGCGCTACGATTTGCTCTGTTCCTTGTCGATGTGGTGCTCGACAAGCCGAGCCTTCGTCGATCTCGACGCCGCTCGCAAACCGGACACGACCTCAACACTCATCAAAGCCAATCTGCGCTTCTTGCGGAACGACCCCATCCTGACGATCAAGGTTTGGACCACTCGGATCTGGTTGGCCGCCACGCTCAAGTTGGCGCCGCATGAACTTGGACGCGCTGATGTTCTGCCCTTTTCGCGGGTCGATACCATCAAGACATCGGCGACGGAGGCGAACCGCGCACTCGTCGAGCGGCATAGAGTCTTCTACGAGCGGTCTGGGGGAGTGTATGCGCCAGCCCTGTTCCTGGGGCTTTGGCTCGTTGGCGGGGCTATAGCCAGATCACGTGTCTTGCTGGGCCTGGCCTTGGCAGCAATCACCGTCTTCCCGCTCAAGGTTTTCCTCCTGCCGACGCAGGAGGTGCGATACTACTTTCCTGAGATCACGATGACACTGCTTGCGATGCTCATTGGAGCCATAGAAATCTTTAAGAAGCTGCGCTTCGGCAGTGGCCGAGCTAACCAGCCGACCTAGCATGCAGGAGCCCGGGTGTGGATCAGCATCCAAGTCGGACCCACCGCCTGTGGCGACCTAAGCTAACGAGCGGGTTCATATAATCCAGGCTTGGGCGATCCTGATCGGACGCCGGACGCCGACAAATTTCACATCTGGTTGAAGGACTTGCACCCGCTTCAGTGACTTAGTACGCGAACCGGGTGGGTCCCACTCGGATGCCAATCTGCACCTCGCAATCAGCCCGCCCTGAAAGCCCGGTTAGTTGACGGTAGTCCGGAGTGATTGCTTGGCTGCCTATCAGTTTCCCTATAGATGCCACATCGTTCGACAATGCGAGGGCGAACGCTGACCCGAGGCGCATCGTTTGGGACCATCAGATGGGGTAGCTCGTCTAAGTGGACCGTTCCCAGCCGAAGGCGGCGGGTCGTTGCGCTAGACCCCGTGTGGGGCTCACGGAGGACATTAGCGTGCAGAGTCAGGGGAGCTTGTATCCGGATGCCTCCGCTGCAGTTCGGCATATTCCCGCCCTCGACGGGCTGCGTGGCCTTGCGGCCCTAATCGTTGCCGTGTCGCATCTCAGCGCCATGACCGGCATCGCAGCGGGGTTCTTTGGTAGCGCCGGCGGCCAGCTTGGCGTCATCCTGTTCTTTGCGCTGTCTGGCTTCCTGATGGCTCATATGTATTTCGAGGCGCCATTCTCGCTGCGAAACCTTGGCCAGTTTGCCGTGGCCCGCGTCGCGCGCGTTGTGCCGCTCTTCCTGCTGGTTGTCCTCGTCTCTTATGCCGTTACGGAAGTTTGCGAGGCGAGGCCGGGTTGCCCCTGGGTTTTCCCCATGTCGACCCAGGCCCTGATCGACCATCTCCTGTTGCGGAGAGGTGAGGGGGTGATGTGGACCATCCCGGTCGAGCTTAAATTCTACGCCCTCTTTCCCTTCTTTTGGCTCCTGTACCGCCTGTCGAGGCCGATTGGTGCGACGGCGATAACTGGGTTGCTTCTGCTTTACTTCTGGCTTCCTCCTGGAGAGATGCCCGTCATGCGGCTCGGGCACTATTTCCTTTTGGGAATAGCCGTTTGCCTAGTAACGAGAGCCTTCGGGATGAACCGTGCGGTCCACAGCCGCGTATTGGAACTGGGAGGAACAGGAGCGCTTGTATGCGGGATCTTGCTCGTGCTGGCTTCTTTCCCAGGCCTATTCTGGATGTTGTTTAATCGAGCACCGAAGATCTGGTGGGAGCCGATTGTCCTCATGGCGATAGCTTTACTGCTGTTGGGTGCTATTTTCAGTCGTGTAGCTCAGTTTATGTTTGGCCAGTTCCTATTGCCCTTCTTAGGCCAGGTCTCCTATTCCTTGTATTTAACCCATATGCTGGTCTATCAAAATATGAGGGGCGCAATCGATCCCGGTCATCATCCCTGGTTGTTTGCTGTGCTCTCCCTCTCGCTCGCTATTTTGCTCGCAACCGCGATCTACCATCTCTTCGAGAGCCCTATGCGGCATCGATTGCGGAGAGTGCTCACGCGCCCTTGGCTGCTGCGGCGAAGCTCCCAGGGCAGACCACCGAGCGAGTGCGAGGCCCCGCTTGACACTGTGCGACAGAGCACCATGCAGTCTTGATTTAGCCGTACCTTTTGGGGAAAGACGGATGCGCCCATTGAGGCGCAATCTCGTTCATTATGCTATAGAAGCGCCTCTAGCCGGGGTGGAGAGCCTGCTCGTCAATGTTTGAATTCAGTCTTGTGGCGAACAGGTTGCGCCAAGCGATTATTGCGGTGTTTGCACTCAGCAGCATCATCTCGCTCCTGATGCTAGCGCTGCCTGTCTATATGATGCAGATCTCCATTCGGGTTCTGCCGAGCGAGAGCGAGGCCACACTGCTTGTGCTGTCGCTGATGGCTCTTGCGGCCTTCGCTGCCTGTGCCGCCCTTGAGGCCGTTCGGCAGATGATCCTCTCGCGCGAGGCGGTCCGCTTTGAGGCGCTCCTGGCTGGTCCGTTCGTTTATGCCCACTTCTCCGACCCAGGCCGGGACTCACAAGCAGGGTTAGAGCTCCTGAACGACATCAGGACGGTCCGCTCCTTCATTGCTTCACGGGTGCCGGCGGCGCTTGCTGAGGCACCGTATATCCCGCTGTTCCTCCTTGCGCTCTTCCTAGTCGACTTTTCGCTAGGGGCGGTTGTGGCGATCGGCATGGTTGTGATGATCGTTCTTGCCCTGCTGCAGCAGAACGCAGTCGCGCGACCGACCGAGGAGTCCATAGAAGCCGAGCGGGCCTCGCGCCGGACCCTTCAATCTCATCTGGCCGAGGCCGAAACCGTGCGGGTGCTGGGCTTACACCAGACCGCGATCAATCGGTGGGGGCAGTCGAACGCCCTCGCCCTGGCCCGATTTCTTGAAATCCATAAAGCCGCGAACTGGTATAACGGGTTCTCCAAAGTCGTCCGCCTCGCGCTCCAAGCCGGTATCCTCGGCTTTGGCGCCCTTCTCGTGCTTGAGGGGAAAACGACAATGGCCGTCGTGTTCGCCTGCACCATGATCGGCGGGCGCATTTTGGCGCCTCTCGACGGTTTGGTGGGATCCTGGACCACCATTGCGCAGACACTGGTCGCCTATAACAGGATCAAGGCAGCGGCGGCCGAACTCGTCGTCGACCCCCCGCGCATGGCGCTTCCGGCCCCAACGGGCCGCATCATGCTTGAGAAGGTAGTTTATCGTACGCCGGCGTCCGACCAATTGATCATCAAGCCAACCTCGCTTGAGATCAAGGCAGGCGAGACGATTGGTTTAATCGGGCCGAACGGCGCCGGGAAATCGACGCTTCTAAAGCTCATGGCCGGTGCGATCATGCCTCTGGCGGGGTCTGTGCGTTTTGATGGCGCTGATCTGCGGACCTGGAACCGCGTCCAGCTCGGGGCCTATGTTGGATATGTGCCGCAGTCGATCGAGTTCTTTCCGGGAACTGTGGCAGAGAACATTGCGCGGTTCGACCCAGAAGCGAAGGCTGATGATATCGTCGAGGCTTCGCAACTCGCAGGCGTTCACAATCTCATCCTGCGCTTCCCCGACGCGTACGACACCAAGCTCGGCGGCACTTTCCGCCCCTCAGGGGGGCAGCGGCAGCTGCTAGGTTTGGCACGTGCCTTCTACAAGCGTCCCAGGCTGCTGTTCCTGGATGAGCCGAACTCTAATCTCGATCAGGAGGGCGACCAGATCCTCTTTGCGGCCCTCGGGCGCGCCCGGGAATGGGGCGCGACGATCGTCGTGATCACCCAGCGCCCGGTCCTGATCCAGATTGTCGATCGCGTTTTGATGATGAATGACGGGATGGTTCAAGCTTTCGGGCCCAAGGACGAAGTCCTGCCGAAAGTCGTGAAGCCAGTGGCGGCTGTGCGGAAGCCCAGCCCAGCGCTCCCGCCGCAAGCAGCCGCCGCGGCGACAGGCGGTTAGGAGGACGACACAATGGCAAACGATCTTGCTCTCATTGGTCCCAACAAGGACCGCCTGTCGGCCTTCTATCACACCTGGCACCAGGATCTCGAACTGCGGCCGCGGCGATGGCAGACGCTGGCGTTCTATGCCTTCCTGTTCCTCTTGTGCGCGGGAACGGTGGGGGCGATGGCGATCCCGATCGGCGGGGCGATCCTGGCGCAGGGTCGCCTCGTGGCCGAGGGCAGGAACCGGGTCGTCGAGCACCTTGAGGGTGGCATCGTCCGAGAGGTGTTCGTTCGGCAGGGCGAGCGGGTGGAAGAGGGGCAACTCCTCGCTCGCGTCGATGTCACGGCGGCCAGTTCAAAGCTGACGAATGCCGAGATGCAGCGTGACATCGCGCGTGTTCGGCTTGCCCGCAACTTGGCAGAGCAGGTTGGCGAGAAGACGATCACGTTCCCGCCGGAGCTGATGGCCCGCGCCAAGGCCATTCCCGAGATTGGCAACACCATGGACGCGCAGCGTCAGGAGTTCGTTGCGAAGCGGGCCGAGTTAACAGCCCTGCGGGAGATCCTGACGCAGCGCGTTACCAGCAATACGGATCTGATCAAAAACCTGCAGATCATCCTCAAGGACCGCAAGGACAGGCTCGCGGCCATTGAGGAGGAAGTCCGCGTCTCCGACGACCTGTTGCTGAAGGGCCTGACAACGCGCGACCGCAACTACAACCTTCGCCGCCAGCTCGCCGTTGATCAAGAGCAGATCAAGAACCTGATCATTCAGATCGATGAGAAGGGGAACGCCGTCAACGAGGCGCGCGAGCAGCTCAATCGGGTGCAGGCTCAACGCGAGAAGGAGCTGACGGACGAGATCTTGAAGCTTCAGGCCGCGATCATTGAGTACAACGAGAACATCCGCTACCTGAGCGACGTCACGGGCCGTTCGGAAGCCCGGGCACCTGTAAGCGGCATCGTTGTCAAGGTCGCAACCAACACACGCAACCAAGTCATCAAGGCGGGCGAGCCGCTCTTCGAGATCTTCCCAGATGGCGTTCCTTTGGGCGTGGAGATTAAGGTTCCTCCAACCTACATCGACACGGTTTTCATTGGTCAGGGGCTCTCCCTGCGTTTTCCTTCTCGCGAGCGGGAGAGTTCTCTCAAGACGCTTGAAGGGACGGTGACGTTCGTCTCAAGGGATAGCGAAGTAGAGGAGCGAACGGGCCGATTCTTCTACACAGTCCGCGCTTCCATTGATCCAAAATCGGCTGAGGCCTATGGCCGGATCACCCCCGGAAATGTTGGCGAGGTGTACTTTCGCCTTCAAGATCAGACGCTGTTTTGGTATCTCTTCGAGCCGATGTTCCTGATGAGCACAAAAACGTTCGTGGGATGAGTGCAAGCAGAAGACAAGCACATCTAACCGGAGAGGCCCTTACGCATGTGCTCGCGCGAACACCGTTGGATGCGCAGCGTGTGCTCGTCGTCGGCTGGGGAGGCCACGACGTACAACAGATCCACGCGGCGCTTCGCTCTCGCCAGCCGCGCGCGACACTCGCGTCCGTATCCCTTCAGGAGTTTCATACGCGAGACGCCAAGCTCCCTCCCGAGCGTTTTGATTGCATCATCGCATCAGGGAATGTTGTAACGACAGCACTCCCCCTGCTGTTCAAGGCAGTTTCAAAGCAGCTCAGTGACGAAGGCGTAGGCATTATACTCGTTCCCAACAGTGCGTCTTGGGAGAGACTGGCGGCCCTTCTTGGACCGGGTGACGGACAGGCGACCGGCGCCACGAGCGATTTGGTCATCCAGGGCGCTTCCACCGCAGGAGTGCGTTTGTTGCGCGTGAGCCCTATTGGGGCGCAGACGTCTCAGGCGCAGAGTGCAACGAAGGCACTCGAACCATTTCTCAGACATCTTGGCCTCGACGTTCAGGTTGCCCAGCGTCGAATTGCGCCGACAGCCTTCTTGGCCCAAACGCGCCCACGAGCACTCAAACGTGACGTGCTAACCATTTCAGCTGGCCTGCTGAGAACCAGGGTCGATGCCATGGGACTGGTGCGTGTCAGCCAACCCTTGCAGGCTATCGCCTCCCTACCCGGCTTTCATGTGCGAGAAATCGGCCACACCATTTCGGTTGCAAAAGACACCATCAAGAAGTTTGATTTCTTCGTATGGCAACGACCAATCATGGTGGCGGACGATTCGTTGGCTCAATACGAGAAGATACTGCGCTATAACCGCATTCTCATTGTTGAGTTTGATGATCACCATGAGCGATTTCCGCTCATTGCGCAGCACAACTTTCTAACATTTCGTGCGCCACACGCGGTGCGGACGAGTACGCCTGCCTTGGCTCAGCTTTATGCGACGTACAATCCAAACGTATTCATCGCACCCAACAGTGTCGATGTTCTCCCTCCACTGCGGCGAGGGAGTAGAGGTCCCGTTCGTCTTCTCTTTGCGGCACTCAACCGACAGGAGGATTGGGCTCCTCACATCAATGAAATCAACAAAGTTCTGAACGAATTAGGCTCGGGAGTTGAAGTCAATGTTGTGTTCGACCGGGCTTTCTACGACGCAATTCAAGTGCCCAACAAGCATCTTTATCCCCTCTTGACTTATGATGAGTATTTGACAGCTCTCAGTAAGAGTGATGTGGCATGGCTTCCACTCAAAGATACGCTGTTCAACCGCTCGAAGAGTGACCTCAAGTTTATCGAGTGTGCGGCGCACTCTGTTGCAGTCCTTTGTAGTCCTGTCGTGTATGGGGACAGCGTGATCGACAATGTAACCGGGATTATGGCTGACACGCCGAAGGCTGTGGGGGAGGGACTGCGTCGCCTCCTCGGATCGCGTGAGCTTCGCGAACGCTTGACCGAGGCAGCCCATTCTTATGTCGCGGCGCAGAGAATGCGCTCTGTTCACGTTGCAGCGGAGGCCAGGTGGCTGGAGATGTTGCATGCCTCTTTCGAGAGGCTGGAATGGGAAAGGATCGAGCGCATGAAGCGGTGGGCACCGGAGGCGTGGGTCCGGGCGCGCATGCCTCCGGAAGCTGCGAGAGTGTAGCAGGTGTGCGAAGGATAGTTGGGGGGCTTTGTGTATCTAGACGACTGCCTGGGTGATGGTTTGGTCGTCGTGAAAGAGAATGGCATCCCTGAGCGACCAAGCCTCCTCATCGAACGGGCGAGCGGCTAGGTCGATACAAAAGGCCTGTAAGGATCGGGCGACCGATGACCAATCCCACGACTTGGCGATCACGTGACTTGGTGGCGGGGCGGTTTGGTGGTCGGTTGGCAGAGTGGCAATGTCGGCAGAAATCTGACGGATGAGGTCGCCCTCGTCCGTAAACGCCCTCAAGAGGTGGGCGTGGGGATGGTCACGCGTGACTTCGTGCCAAAGGTGCGACGACTGCACATAGGTGCGTTTCCTGAAGGCGAGTGACTGCTGCACGGGTAAGCCAAACCCCTCATAGGTGGAGGGATACACCACGGCCGACGCTCTCGAGAACATGTCCTCCAGGGCACGCTCGTTCAAGTAACCGCCACCCCGAACAACCTTCAAGTTGGCAGGGCCTGAGCCATTCACGCCAAAGAGAACAAACTCTTGGCCGGGAAGGGCTTTGGCGAGGTTGCACGCCACCGGGAGGGCCCGCTTATGGTCGAGGCGGTTGCCCATCACCAGGACATATGATCCTGCCACTTCGCGCGCAGCGGAAGGCGCGTAGTCCCGTGGGTCTTGGGAGAGGCGAATCGTCTTCGATGCTCGTTGAGGGCACCCGAAGCGGTGAGTGAATTTGCGTCTCGTGTAGTCCGAATTGAACAAGAGGCCGTCCGAGAGCCGAGAGGTAAGGCGCCACACGCGATCCAGACCCGTGACGGCAGCGTATTCAACGTCCCACGCAATCGTATCGTGAAAGAAAAAAGCGATGGAGCGGCAGGAGGCGTGGAGGTAGGCGACCTGGTCAATGCTCCAGGGTTGGGCGAGGCGAACGCCCGCATCGAAGGTGATGCTCCTCAGTTCGAACATAAAGCGCTGTGGACCAAATTCGCGCTCATAGCCGTGGAAGTCGTAAGCATCACGGCGAACCAGGACGCGATAATCGAAGACGGGCGAGCGGCAGCGCTCAAGGGCGGCCAGGATGCAGCGAATAGTCTCGCTTGTGCCGTTGTGTCCCTTCGGGAGTGGTGTCGCATCGAGGAGGAAGATCTTTGGCTCAGCAGCTGCCGCCAACATGCGTTCCAAGCGGGCATAGTAGCGGCGACGGGACAGGGCACCAGCCGGGGCGTGGGCACCCTGGCGCGCTGGCGCGCGGGGGGTAACGGCAGTTCGGTTCGAGACGACGGTGCGAAAACCAAGGCGGCGTGCCTGGGAGGCGTAGCCCACAAAGGAGGCCATGAGGTCCACCGCCGCGTTGCTCGTGGCGGAGGGGGAAAGGGGAAGACAGCGCAGCACGTTGTGCGAGATGAGGACGCAGGGTGGAGCCAGTGGGTCGGTGATCCAAAAAGGATCACGGAAGTCGAGGGCTTTGACGGGGATGGGTGGACTGGCGACACAACTCATGACGTGGCTCGCCCCGGCGGCCAAGCGCGGCACAGCAAAGCCAAAGTGCTCGTCAGAGGCGAGCAAGTCCTGGAGGGCATGCAGACCCACCCCATCCAGGGAGCAGGCGTCGAGAACCAGGAGCAGATTGGCGCCGTCTCGCGCGGCTGCGGCGAAGCACTCCTGTAGGGCGTCAGCTGGGGGCTGATCGCGGGCCTGCAGTATGGCAGGAAATTCGCTGTCCCAGTCGTAGGCTGTACCCCTTGGCGAGAGGAGGAGGGCGCGCAGAGGCACTGTGCCGGGCAAAGGTTTGAAGATGTCGGATGCGGCGCTTAGCGTATCCGCGGCTGCCTCCAGGGCTAACTGGGCGACCACATAGAGGTGAGGAGGGGAGGCGTTTGGCATCAGTCTGGGCGGTGACGGTGCGAGCGCATGTTCCGAGCGTGGCAGCGGGGGACAGGATAGCGCAACGGTCGGACAAAGGGTGGGTTTTGGGGACGAGACGAAAAAGAGGGCGCCTTGCGGCGCCCTCCCGTGTTGGATCCTTCTTGCGAGGCTTACTAACCCACGACGAAGTCGGTGGTGTCGAAGTTGGCTTGAGTAAAGTTCTGGAGGCGGACGTCCAAGATGTTGTCGCCGTTGATGTCGACGAGCAGGTCCGTACCCGACTGGGAGACGAAGCCATTGAAGCCCGACGTGACAACGAGCTTGTCGACGTTGTTCTCGAAGTCAGTGATCGTCGACAGCTGCGTGTCGGACAGGTTGCCGGCGCGGAAGTCGAAGCGGTCAGCCTCGGTACCGCCCGTCACCGTGTCGGCGTCGCCGCCGAAGATGGTGTCGGCACCGCCACCAGCGTCGACACGGTCAGCGCCGTCGTTGCCGCCGGAGGCCATCCGTGCACCGGCGAAGATCACGTCGTTGCCGGTTCCAGCCGTGATCGTGTCGGAGCCTTCGCCACCGCCGAGGGTGTCGTTGCCAGTGCTGGAGGTGATCACGTCGCCGGCGCTGCCGCCGAAGACCACGACGTCAGCAGTCGTCGTGACGACAATCGAATCCGCATCGTCACCGGCGAAGACGGTGTCCGAACCGAAGGTGACATTGATGAAGTCGGTGTCAGTGCCACCGAAGACCAGGTCATTGCCCGTGCCACCATCGATCGTGTCGCGGCCAGCGCCGCCGAAGATGGTGTCGGCTGCCGTCGAGCCACCAGTGATGGAGTCGTTGCCGGCGCCACCGCCGAGCGTTGCACCGGCCGTAACGCCGGCCGTGACGGTGATGATGTCGTTGCCTTCACCGCCGAACACAACGCGACCCGCAAGGGTGTCGCTGCCGGCGGCACCGAAGATCGTGTCGCCGGAGGCGCCCGTCAGCGAATCGTTGCCGTCGCCGCCGAATACGAGGTCGTTGCCGGCCTGCGTGACGTTAACGGTGTCATCGCCAGCGCCGCCATAGACGGTGTCGGCACCCGAACCACCAGTGATGGAGTCGTTGCCGGCGCCGCCACCGACTTCAACCGCGACCGAGCTGCCGGAGGCATTGACCGTGTCGTCGCCCGCGCCAGCGAAAGCTTCGTTGACGGCGGTAGTCAGGACGCTGAGGTCGGAGATGATGATGGAGTCATTGCCGTCGCCGCCGAGGACACTGTCCGAGGCGCTGTCGGCCGTGTTGACGCTAATGGTGTCGTTGCCCGACGCGCCGATAATGAGATCGGCACCCTCGCCGTCGGTCGTGACAGAGTCATTACCGTTGAAAGCGAAAATGGTATCGGCTTCGTTGGTACCGGCAAGCGTATCGGCGCCGTTGCTACCGTTGATAATAGCCATTCTTTACTCCAGATCTGGTCTACGCAGCCGCTCCCCGCGGATGGCCTGCGTTAGTCACTTATCATAGCCGTTGCGAATGGTGTCAATCCGTTTGGACGCATTTTAGCCTAGAAGTGGGCATTCCACTGCTGAGATGACCTCCAGATGTGTCTTTCCGGCCAATCTTCACCTTGGTCAAGCTGATGGGGGCTATGGGCGCCTGTGTAGGAGTAGGGCTTGTGGAGCACCTCAAGCGCGTCAAGGTTCATGGCTTCGACATTGGGGTCGATCTTGCAGGGGACCCCTTCCCGGTGATTACAGGTATGCTGAGGGGGTGGTACGAGGGTCGGGAGGTGCGCACGGCGGGGGCCGTTCTCACGGCATCCGATCGAGTGATTGAATTGGGGGCAGGTCTCGGCGTCGTCACGTGCAGGATCGCTTCCTGCGTCGGGGCGGGGGCGGTCGTTGCCTATGAGGCCAATCCAGCCATTGCCGCTCGGGCCAGAGACAATCTCGGTCGCAATGGCTTTGCCGTCGAGGTCCGGGAGGGGGTGCTGAGGCCTCAGAGGCGGGCCCTTGACCAGGCGACCTTTTCCGTTGCTCCCGCCTTCTGGGGGTCAAGTCTGGTCGAGAGAGCTGACGCGCGGGAAACCATCGTTGTGCCAGTTCAGCCACTGGAGACTGTGCTGAGGGATTTCGAGGCCACGGTCTTGATCATGGATATCGAAGGGGGCGAGATCGAAATACTGGAGGAGGCCAATCTCCAGGGATTGCGGGCGGTAATCTTCGAAACGCATGAGGCAATGGTGGGCATGAAGAGGACTAATCAGGCCATCCAGGTCTCGTGCTCTCAGGGATTCGTCGTCGACTTTTCAATGTCCGGCGACGGGGTCGTGGTGCTCCGCAGGGACGAGTGACGCCAGCGGGCGAAGGCGCGGGCGGCCTGCACAACGGATGGCACGTCGACGTTCCAGGCGGGATGATCCGGTCCAGAGCCCGGTCCCGTGACGTGACCGCGAACGAAGCCGCAGTCGAGGCCAAGACTGCGGTAGAGCGCAGCATGCATGGAGCGCCACTTAGCGTGAGGCTCAATTTCGAGCACGCGCGCTCCGGGTCGGGCAAAGACGACATTGAAGAGGCCAGAACCGGTTGGACCCACGATGAGGTCGGCTCCGGCAAAGGCTGCCATGCGCTGTGGCAGGGTGAGTGATTCGGGCACGACCTCCTGGATCCCGTCGCGGGCTAAGGCTTCGACGAGGGCTGGTTCATCCTCCAACACACGCCGTCCCACGGCTTCCGACCACTGGCGGCGCGACACGTAAATGCGCCTCCCGAAGGGCGTGGGAGGGAGGTTGTGCCTTGCGCTTGCAAGTGCCCCCGTGACCTGGGGAGGGAAGATGTTGGAGGGAGCCGGCAGGGAGGGGGCAACGACGTCTGACAGGTGGTAGCGGCGCGTGATGTCCTGAGCCACCACTCGCCGGCCGGGCGCAAAGTGGCTGACGATCTCCCGCATCCAGGACGCCTCCTGGGGCAGGAACAGTGCGCGCGGGCCCGGTACGTGGGCTAGGTCTCCCTCGAGGAGGAGGAGTTTGGGGAGGATGCGGAAGAGCCAACTGCCGTAGTTGCGAGCCTCGGTCGAGGTGAGGGCGACGACAGGCTCATCGATCCGGATGATGTCCGCCTCTCTAACAGGCTCAATGAGGAGTGTTTCGCTGTCGCGGGTCACGCCGGGCGTGGCGCGAAACTCGTGTGGGAAGCGGGAAAGAGCCTCTTGGTGTTCAAAAAAGGGAGCAGGCAGGAGGATAACGTCATTGAAGAGGGTGTCACCGTCAAGAAGGGTGCGCTGTCCGATCCAGTCCACGCCCTGCGCATGGAGGAGGTAACGTGGCCTTGCAGTCAGCGCTGTGTCCACCCCAGGCTGGTCTCCGCCCCAATCGAGGAGACACTGACCCATCTGTTCTAGGGGCGCTTGTGGTGTCGTGTAGCGGAGCGCAACGCGTGGCGTAAGTTTCAGCCAACCCATGAAGTCAGCGGGTGGAGGGCTGTGATCAATCCGGAATGGTCGCGCCCTGAGCTGTCCTCCCGCACCGTCCGTCATCGTTGCGGCAGCCTCCTAGTGACGCAATTGTTGGGAGAGGGCGGAGCGGATGTGTTCAGCGGGGTAGGCTTCCCCCAAAAATTCAAAGAGGGGGGCGAGCGTATCGGGAGATCGTGTGTAATCCTCGTAGCGGACGAGGAAAGCATGGTCCTGATGAGAGGCCACGTAGGCCGCGTAGACCTCATCGAGCGTCTCGACCATGGTGAGCACCTTGCGCATTTCGACGTCCTTCCACCACGACGAGCGCGCGACGTCGCTGGCGCGACGTGTATTGAAGACCAGCTTACACGGCTTGAAATATTCGGCGATGAATTCCAGGAACTCCGTCATCTCGCCATCTTCGGTATCGTGGAAGCGAATTTCCTTGAAGCCGAGGATGCGCGCCTCCGGCGGCGGGTTGAGAACGTCTTGAATAAAGGCGGCGGCAAGCCTTTGACCGAAACGACGCGGCACGATCTCGTCGGCTCCATACCAGGGACCATTGGAGGGAATGGGTGCGGTACCCTTGTTGTAGCGGGTGTTGTAGGCCCTCTTGTAGGCGCGAAAGAGAGGATAGAGGGCATTGTTGTTCTCCCCTCTGATGAAGGCACCAGGCATGCCTTGCAGGATCGTTTGCAGGAGCGTCGACCCGGAGCGACCGTAAGTGACGATCACGACGAACTTCTCAAAATTGGGGAGAAGTGTGTCGGATGATGGCGAAGGTGGGCCGTTGGCATTCATGTCCATGGTCACTCGTGCTTCCTCAGTCGTGCAGGCTCAGGCGCGATCTGACGGCAAACGGGATGTGGTGCATCGCAACTAGGCGCACGGCTGGCACGCCACGACTGGTGAGGGCCGCGCGACCCTGTGCGTCGACGGCAATGCTGTGGTGGGCATGTTCGTAGGCCGCGAGTGCCGTCATCGCTGACGCACTTTCCTGTCGCAACCGGATCAACTCAACATCAGGGCAGGCCGTGAGAGTGAGAAGACCACGCCCCTTCATCTCGCCTAAAAAAGGCGTGACCTGCGTGATGCCAAAGGAGACTACGACGTCGTGTGCCAACGATAGCGTCATCAGTCGGTCATAGGTGGACGGGTCGTGGACCGGCAGGTCCGTGCCCTGGTACCCGAAGGTAGGCGCCTGCAGCGAGGGGCGGGCTTGGAGGATGACGTTCTCGGGCTCTGTGAGGCCGATGGCCTGGCTCACCCAGGGCTCGGTCGTCTGGCCTCCAACCAGCAATGAGATGCGCAAGCCAGCTGTGTGCAAGTCGGAGGCAAGAGAGCGCAGAGCGTCGCGGGTTGCTTTGCTGGCGAGGGATCCCGTCTCGACCGAGAGGAGGCAGCGATCCCTTTGCTGCGAGACAAAGGGGTAGGGCAGCATGCGCGCGACGCTGCACAGGTCGTCAACCACCAAGGCCCGGACGTCCCTAGGGGTTGGCCCACGATAGGATCGGCTCGCGTGACGTAAGACTGGTGCCCGGGCACTGCGTGTTGCAAGTCGGAGAACTGCCGCGAGGCGGTTCAGGCGCCGCCGGCCAACGGCCTTTGATTGAGTTAGACGCTCAACGGGGAGCGTCCAATGCTCAAGGCGTGTCACGTCACGCAGAACCGAGAGGATGGGCCGCACGGCGTTTTCTGTTGTGAGCCGATACAGCTCATCGACGGGAATGATAGCGAGGAAGCCGGTGGCAGTTTCCGCTACGCGGCGCGCGTGGCGCGTGTCGTCGAAAAATCGGCTCGCGTGGTCACTGGCCTCAACCTTGAGGAGGACGGGGCCAGTGATTGGATCTGAAAGGGCCTCGAAGACAAGACTGCGCAGAAACGGCTTCGCCAAGAGCTCTGATAGGCCAGCCGTGGCGAGAACGTAGCCGGGGAAATCAACCTCGTGGACGTCGCGCACATGGCTCAGGTAGGACGCTCTCGCTTGGTACCAGTTGATGCGTCGCCCTTCGAGAGCGGGGTCCGAGGTGAGGCTGAGGGTGCCTTGGTCGAGCTCAGCATGCAGGAAGCGGGGCGCCTCACGATGTTCCCTGGCGTAAAGATTGCGTGGCGCAAACAGGGACTTGTGCTTGCGCTGCATGCCGCTGAGAATCTCATGCGTCTCGCGGCGCGACTGCGAGACCATGCTCTCTGGACGCACGCGATAGAGAAAGCCGGCATCCTTCACGCGCACGCCGTGGAAGCCCTTGGCACGAGCCGAGAGCCAGAAGTCCCAATCCTCGAGACCCGACCGCATCGTCTCATCAAAGGCGATGCCGTCCCGGAACAAGTCGGCTTTGACGAGGCTGCCTGCCTCGCTGATGTTGCCCCGCAAGTGGCGAAGGGGTGCATCTGCAACAGCCGTTTCACGCACGTCAACGCCCGTGACGTGGAACGTCAGGCCAAAGGCCGTGATGTCAGGAAAGGCCCAGCCGGCCCGGTCATCTGCCTCCAAAGCCCTGGCATAAGCCTCCAAGGCGTGGGGTTCCAAGCGATTGTCAGCATCGAGGAAGAAAACGGCGTCAGTCTCAGGGTCGGCCTCGAGGAGGACGCGGACGCCCGTGTTGCGGGCGGTCGACAAACCCTGGTTGCGCTGCCTGACACTAATGAAGCGGCCGGGATAGCGGCTGCGGCAGGCTGCTAAGGTGCGCGGCGTCTCAGGATTGGGGCATCCATCATCGACGGCAATGATGGAGACGGACCGGTCCGTCTCCTGCCCGCAGGCGCTCTGAATAGCTTCCACGACCAAGCGCGCGTGCCCGTAGACGGGCACGACGACGCCAATGCGTTGGATGATCTTCTTCGGCTCTTCGGCGTGGCCCGCTGTCATTGGGGTGGCGCCGTGAAGTGATGCCGTGCCGCGGCGCCAAGAGCGATGGTTGTTTCGATACTATACCATCGACACCAAGCGTAATTGATATGGGCTGAGAGCGTCCGAACGGTACAGATGAGATCTGCCGGCTCTGAGAGGGGTTCATCGAAGTCCAGGATGAGCCTCTCAGACCGCCCCGGGTGGGCCTCGACACGCGTTAGGCCCAGAACCGAAGCAGGTTGTTCGCCTCCATCCAGAACCGATGCCAGCATCTCTTCAAAGGCAAGCGGAGCCTCGCTGCCGAAGCCGCGCCTGACCACGAGGAGACCATATTCGGTGATGGGTCCTTGCGGGTGGGCCGTCATGACCTCGGCCGCAATGCGCCGAACACCGGACGGCAGGAGGCCGACCCCGCGGGCACCCGTGATCCGGTCGAGCATGGGATGAATTTGCATGAAGTTTTGCGTGTCCGAAATGTCGAGCACGGAAAATCCGAGGCTGCTCGACAGGCGGACTGCCTCTGCAGAGCCTGACACATATGCCACGCGTGTCTTCAGTTCCGGAAATGGCACACGCCGCGTGGTGGCCGGCCCGAGGTGCTCCCTCGGCTCCTCCTGATCAATGGTGATGGACTGCAGGCGGCACGTTGGCAGGAGCCCACTCACCTCGCCTTCTGGCCTCAGCACGATGGCGAGGTCGCATGCCGTTTGCAGGGGCTCATCAAAGGTGATTTGCAGGACCAAGTCTCTGGACAGCGCAAAACGTCCTGCCGCTGAGGCAGCGATAAGGTCCATGGAGCGGTCTGATGCGTCTGCCGATGCGGCAGGCGGCGAGCGGAGGGCGTCAAGGTCGAGCCATTCCGGTCGCAGTGCTGCAACGTTCACCAGCAACGGCGTCAGCACCTCCTCCTCCTGCTCAGGCGTCCGAACCCCATGCTCGGGCGCAAAGGTGACGCGGGCCGACACCGTCCCCTCGGGGAGGGCTTGCTTCAGCAACGCCCCCGTCGCTTGAGATGCAAGGGGGCGCAGGAACAGGCCGCCGCCCTTCACCTCCGCAAAACGCGGTAAGCCGTATCGCTGCACGAGCACGGCCTCCTCTGCCGCACCAAAGACAAAGCGCGGCTTGTGCTGGAGGGCATCGACGGCAATGCGGTGACGGCGATTGGAGATGGGCTGCGCATCCGAGAAGGCCTGACCCGACAACCCCCGCCACACCTTTAAGGATAAGGTTGCAGGCAGGGGTGGCGAGATCACACCAAAGCGGTCTACCTCTTCATCGCTGAGGGATAGTGTGGGTGTCGCCTTGCCTGCCCCTGCCATGAACGCGAGCGTGAGCATCGCGTCGCCATGGTTGGGCCCGGCTGCTTCGGGAAGGATGATGTCATTCCATCCCTCCACGAGGTCGGTGAAGGCGATCTCAGCCCGAGCGGCTGGCCGGCCTAAGTTCCTCCCGAGCGTCACGATCAGGTGCCCCTCGCTCCTTGCGGCCGCCGCCACGTGGACGCTGAGGCCGGTCAGGCCGGCGAGATCAACCGGGAGGCGCTGAATGACCACATCCGTCGGTATCGTGCCGCCGCGACCGATCGTGCGCATGCCTCGGGGCGTTTCGTAAGCCAGCACCCTCGCGGCATAACCGACGGCTTCCACCATCTCGCGACCGAGGCGAAGGCTGAGCGACTGCCACTCGTTGGCTTGGCGCAGCGTCGCCACTTCCTCGTCTCGTTGAGCCAGTGCCACGTGTTGTGACATCACATGGAGGCCTAAGGCGCGCGCAATAGCATCGCCGAGAGCCAGACGCCGCTCGAGGTCGTCACCCGGGGGAAGGACAAGAAGCCCGGGGAGGGGCTTCGCGTCGTAGAATGCGAGGCATGCCCTGATCCGTTCGGCTGTTGCTATTTGTTCGGCGAGACACGCGATCAGGAGCACGCCATGGGGGCCTGCCGGCACAAGCGCAGCCTGACCACGCCTCGAAAGCCTTGGATCGTAAAGGCATCCATCCTCATCAAAGAGGGTGACCCGCACGGCCGCATCCGGGCTTAAAAGGCCGGCGCTCGCCTCACTGAGGATGATCTGGACGGGCGCGCCTAAGATCGATGCTGCCGCGTGTCGATCAATCCGAAGGCTGCCCTCTCGAACGAGACTATCCACGCCGGCGCTCCTGCACGCGGCCAACGCTTCGGTCACCTGCCAAATATCCGCGCAGGCGCGCCTCGTTCAACCGCAACTGACGTTCCAGTTCGGCTTCACCCACGCCGTGCGCGCGAGCCCACTGCATGTCCGACCCGTTAATGCCTTCCAAGACTTTCTTCAGTGTGCCTTCATCATCCATCAAGATATAGCCAAAGAATTGCTTGAAAAAGGCGGCCTCAATGCGTGATCGCTCAAAGGTTTGAGCCTCGTCGTAGTCGTGGGAATGGTAGACGACGGCTCCTGGTGCAAACACCTTCTGGTAACCTGCACTCACGATGTCATGAGCAAAGAGCTGATCCTCGCCGTAGGCCACGTCGCGATAGGGGATCTTGGCCCACACGGACCGGCGCAAGCACGAGTTATTGTCGCTGTAGTAATGCAGCAGTTGGCGCCAGGATGGGTCATCGGCGTCCCAGCGTTCGCGGTTTGTATCCTTCGATACGGCGATGGGATGGTGAAAGAACTGCTCGAAGTGAGCGTTGATGTCACGTTTTGTGAAGGGGCTCGCTGACGGCCAGGCGAGGTGGCGACCAAACGCCCCTCCAGCATGGGGGAAGTGGTCGAGGAGGAGAACGTAGTCAGCCAGCCACGTCGTACTTGCGGGCATTGCGTCTTGGGTCAGGAAGGCCACGTACTCGCCGCGTGATAATTCAACGCCCAGGTTTCGTGTCTTGCCGTGGCCGAAGTCGGATTGCTTGATGCGGTGGAGGAGAATGCGTTCATCGGCCTGCATCACCTCCAGTGTGCCATCGTTGGATCCGCTGTCGATGACAATAATCTCAAAGGCGTCGACGTGCACCTGCTGTTTGACGCGTTCGAGCACATCGAGGAGGAGTTGGCCCCCATTCCAGGTGGGAATGACGACAGATGCCTTGGGCGCCGTGGACGTCATGGACTGAATGGCGGGCGATGCGACGTGGCCAAGTTCTCGCAAGCGGCCAACGATGGACAGCTCGACCACATCGGCTGCTCCGGACCACGAGAACTGTGAGACCCAGTTAAGGGCTGCCTCGCGCTGGTCGCCGCGTCGCTCGGCGTCCCGCAGGAGGTGCTGCAGGGCATCCGCGATGGCGATGGGGTTGGGTTTGGCGAACGTAACAACGTTGGGCGGGTATATGGCCCGCGTGCTCTCAACGTCGAGGTCAACGACGGGCAGGCCGCTCGCCATCATCTCCTGCGGCACCAGAGAATAGTTGGTAGCTGAGAAGACAACGCCAATAGTCGACGCGCGGTACAGTTCAGCCAGTTGCTCCGGGGTCAGGACGCCGTGGTTGACGAAGGGGAAGGGCGCTGTTTCGACGCTCGTCTCCGCCCCGAAGACGTCGACAACGAAGCGCTCTCCGCGGCGGGCGAGTTCTTCCAGTGCCAGCAGGCCGAGTTCAACGGCACGGCGAGCCGTGAAGCTTCGCGCGTAAAAGGCAATGCGGGGAGCCCCACCCGTTGAATGGGCGTTGGTCCGGCTGTGACCTGGGTGGTAGACGTCGAGGTCGCTCGCGAGGTGGAAGCCGCGCGCCCAACGGCCAAAGGTTTGGCTCATCTTGTTGGCGAGCCACGGGCTCGCGCAGAGGCAGTCCACGTCAGCCTCATAGGTCGACTCGGCCAGGAGAGCCTCCGATCCGCGCGGATAGAAGTAGGGCTCGTAATCTTGGACGAAGTAGAAGACCCTCTTTGTCGCTTCCATGGATTGGGCAATAAAGACGGAGGCCCAATCCGTGGCAATGACCGCATCGGCTCGTGCGTGCGTGATGTCGGCTTCTTCTATGCGCAGGACCTTCGCATTGAGCGTCTGGTAGTGCTTTACAATGTCATCAAAGGCATGATCACCAGAGGCGTGGCCGTACCCGTGAACCCAAACGGTTTGCTGATGCCCGCGCAGGGAGAGGGCACGCACCATGCGGAAGATGGTCATGTGACCGCCACCGCCTGAGGAAAAGTCTGGAATAATCCAGTGCAGATTGAGGCGGCTTGGATTGAAGGGTCTCGATGCCGTGTGTTGACCCGCCGGCCGGTGGTCGACGGCGTAGCGCAAGAAGGTGCCCTGATAGTAGGGCTGGGCATTCTTCGTCCCGACGGCAACGTAGTAGGTGGGCCGCTGCACAATCACGGCTGGGAGCGGAGGGGTTCCGGGCAAGCCGCGTCGCAAGAATTCCTTGAGCGGTTCGCCGTCCTTGGGTGTCCAACCCGTCAACTCTCTATAATGCTGGAGTGAGAACCGCTGCGACGGATCGCATCCCTTCCTCCAGCCGTCACGGAGGTAGTGGAGCAGGGGAGGCGTGTCATTCCTGGCACCAGACAACCATTGCTTCGTGTACCAGGGGGGGTCGACATAGGGGTTAGGCCTCCGGTTTTCGTGGATACCATGACGAACAAAGTGCTCCAGGACATTGGGCCACCCTGGCGCAACGTCTGGGTAGGCTGCCCGGTACCACCCCTCGTGGAAGAGGCCACTGTCTCGGATTTCCCTGAGGAGATCCTCATCCAAGCCAGCACTCGTGCTCCCAAGGCTCAAGGGCGAGCGCTGCAGGAAATCCTCGAGGGGGTTGGCACCCGTCGCCAGCAGTCCGGGGTTCTGTCGCAGATACTCCGCGAGGCTGAACCGAGGCGAGGGATCACGCCCCTCCCTCCATCCATCGGAGATGAAGTGCACAAGTGGATTGATCCCGGCCGCACGCACGTCGGGGTTGGCCTCTAGGTACCATCTCGTCGAAAAAAACGGGTTCGGATCGCGCCCCTCACGCCAACCAACCAGCGCATAGTGTTCAGCTGGGTCACTCCCAGCCGCCGCAACATCTGGGTAGGCCTCGAGATACCACGCACGATTGAGCAAGAGGGGACGGCTACGCAGAAGGCGCACGGGGTCGACAGAGCGGCCAAGAAGGATGCTGAGACGCTTGCGGATGGGCTTGAACACCACCTTCTCCAAAATCTACTTTGCGGCTGGAGTAGAGTGACTTCGCCATTGTGCGATATTCCACCGGGCCAGCGAGGAAAAGGGCTCCCTCGCACATGGCTCTGCCTGTTTCAAGTGCGGCGGGAGTGTCAACAGGGGGCGAGCCGCGGATCTTCAGCGGCAGCTTTTGGTGCCATTCGCCACGTCCATCATCAACTGCCGGTGACAGGGAAGCAGGTTGTCGGCATCGTAACGTTCAAGGACCGTGCGCCGTGCGGCTTCCCTTAAGGGAGCATACTTGTCCTGACGATCGAGAGCTTCTCCAATGCGGCTGGCAATCTTGTCGGGATCAAAGAAGTCAACCAGGAGGCCGTTGAAGCCATCTGTAACCACCTCGCGAACGGGAGCCGTATCGGAGCCGAGGAGGAGGACGCCGGTGCTCATGGCCTCAATCATGGACCACGAGAGGACAAAAGGTACGGTCAGGTAGACGTGGACGGATGAGACGCGAAAAATGGAACGGAGGGTCTGGAGGGAGACAAGGTCCGTGAAGTGGATGCGGTTCAGGTCAAGCTTGAGGGTCTCAAGGGCATACTCCTTGTAGGTCTTTCCGTCCCGGCGCTTGTCGCCGTAGGCTACGCGGTCCTTGCCCACGATGATGGTGTGGAGGTTGGGGCGCCTCCTCTGCAGCTTCTCGAGAGCCTCCATAAATTGCGGGAAACCACGGTAGGGCTCCATACCCCTGGTGGCGTAGGTTAGGACCTCGTCGCCGCGTCGGAACGTCTGGCTGCCAATGGTGAGTTCATCATCATCTGAGGGCGCAAAGAATTCAGTGTCTACGCCGTCGTGGAGAACCTCGATGTTGTCTCGGAACAGCTTCGGCAGTTGGCTGTGCTGAAACCTTGTCGGGCACACACCCCAATCCATCGTGGAGAAATCAACGAGGAACGTGGCGTTGCGGGCCCTTAGTCGGGCCGCCTGATCGTAGCTGACAGCCCCCTTGTGAACGAAATCGACATCGGAGTTGCGAGTATTATAGAACCATTCGAAATAGGTCAGCATGCGCACATCAGGCCAAAGTTCGCGCAGAAAGAGCGTCGGCCCAAACCCCGAGTGACCGCAGATCAGGTCCGGCCTCCACTTTTTTTCCTTCAAGTTGATGAGGGCCTGGAAGGCGTTTTGGGCATTGATGATGCTGCCCTCAAAATTTGCGACGGCTGGGTGAATGTTGGGCGTGACAGGGCGATGCGGCTTGTACCTCACAGTTGGGATGGCTGAGGTCTGCTTATTCGACTCCAACGTCAATGCCATCATGTCAAAGGACGGGTCGCGGTGAAGGAAGCTCGCCAGGCGCCGGTACTGACCGGGGAAGTTGTTGTGTACAAATAAAACACGCATGAGTAGCGCCTACCGTCGTTGGTTTGCGTCTTGATGATCAACTCGGCGCGAGTGTCAATTACAAGTTTGCTCGTGCGTGGGGCCGCCGAAGGGAGACCTCGCCAACAGGTTTTAGGCAAGCTAAGGAGCCCTCATGGTGCGCGATGCCAGTTGGCGCACGCAGGGAGTAGTATGGTGAAGATCCTGGTTGCGACACCCGTCCTCGATGGCCTTCTCACGGCCGAGTACACGGGCTCCATCTTGGGCTTGGTGGAGGCTTTTGCGAAGCGGCGTCCCCACGTCCACTTCGAGCATCGCTACCTCGCATCGAGCCTCGTGACGCGGGCCCGCAATGCCTACGCCACCTATATTCTAGAGGATAAGTCTTTCTCGCACCTGCTCTTTATTGACGCTGACATGGGCTTTGGCGTCAAGGCAATAGAAAAACTCATCGATTTCGACGGCGACATAGTCGGTTACTTCTACCCTAAGCGCGGGCTGAACTATGAGCGCCATCATTCAATCGCCCGGCAAGTCGAGGATCCTGTTAAGGCACGCAACATCGCTCACGACTACGTGGCGACGGACCAGCTGGCATACAAGATTACGGAAAAGGATGGTGTGACCAAGCGGGAACTCATTCGCAAGCGTGGGTTCCTCCGAACGGCTCGACTTGGAACGGGCCTAATGCTCATTCGCCGCAAAGTCTTCGAATCAGTAGCCGATCGCTTTCCGGAGCTTCACGGCCCCGCTGGCGAGCTGGGATACAAGAGCATGGGCGTTAAGGGGCGCGTGTTCCAGTGCTTCGAGCCTGTGCAGCTCTCAAACGGCCTCTACCTTTCGGAGGATCTCGCCTTCTGCCACCGCTGGGTCGAGGGGTGCAAAGGTGAGATCTGGGGCTGCGCCGATGAGACCATCACCCATGTTGGTCGCACAGCTTTCCACGGACGGTTTATCGATCGGTATGAGGCTAAGCTCTAGGTCCTTTTTCCGCCTTCGGCAGGCAGCAAGCGCGAGTTAGAAGGCGTTTGATAGACAGCGCGAGCGGACACGGGACGTCGCTCGTAACAAGCCACACATCTGAGCCAGGCGGCACATATCCCCACGCCACTCAATCAATGGTTCGTCGCGGTCACGCGAGGCCTCGACGCAGGCGCGCCATGTAGGGCGCATTTGGTGTTGCCTCGCCGATATGGCCGATTTCATCGGTGACGACGCCCCACACGTCGCCGCCACACGCCTCAACCCAGCGCTTGCAGAACGAAAGGTCTTCCGACAACGTCTCCCCGGCATCAACGATGTAGTCGAAGAAGCCGTAAAAAGTGCCACGTAAATGGGGTCCGAATCTCCGTGCTGTGGCGGGGTGCTCAGGAATCTTTTTCGTTGCAGCGAGGCGTTCGAAAACTTGCCGCTCTATGAGGCAGAGGCCCATCCCAACGCCATCGACGGGTATCAGTCCATTCTCGACGCGAAGACTGCTCGTACCTGGACGGTGCCTCACCACATACTCTACGCTTGCTGCCATTGCGTCTTCCCGCGATGTCGCGGATCGTGCCTCCTCAAAGAGCTTGTCAAAGGAAAGCACCTTGCGGGGGTAGATGTGTCCAATGACAGCCTTTCTGGCGCTCAGCAGCCGCTCGACGCTCAGGGGCTTGAAGGTCATATCGGAGTCGATAAAGAGGAGGTGTGTTATATCCTCCCGCTCGAGGACGTAGGTGCCAAAGAAACTTCGTGCGTTGGCAATGTTGGCAGAGGCAAGGGTCATGTACTCACAGTCGACGCCCTGCCGCATGAGGGCCTTCTGCGCATCGACAAGGCTCTTCACATAGGCGGTCTTCACGTGCCCGCCGTGGGCGGGGGTGGCAATCAAGAGTTTCATCGGCGTGGTGGTTCCCTCACAGCCGATCCCATACCGACAGGCGCCCCGTTCAGGCAAGCCACCATTCGCCAGCGGCGCGATGCGGGGAGTACTCCCCTATGCACGTTTGCCGGGTGGCTGTATGGAGCCGGTTAACCGGGGGCTGGCGCAATGCCTATGCGGCTGACGCCCCATTTCGAGCGAGCAGTGGTACCTCGGCGCGAACATGAAGTCACTTGTCAATGCCGCCATCCGCTTCGAGCCAGATGGTTTTGTCTTGGGTAGCGGACAACTCATGGGCCGACAGGCAGCAGGTTGGGGCTTCCTGAGAGCAGCCGTCCCGGCCCTGCGCAGCCATCCGATCGTGGCCTACACGCCCAGCCGTCAGTCGTTTGATGTCTTCCACCGCGTCGTCAAAGAGATTGAGTCTACGGCACGCCCACAGTGGATCCCATCCAACCGACCCGACCTGCTGGAGCGGATGGGTACGCTCTATCTACCCGACCCGACGATCGCAGCAGCGGCCCGTCTCCGGCTCCGGCGAGGGCCTCACGCCTACTCGATTGTGGGGGTCACGCACACAACAGCAAGCCACGGGGCCATGGAGGCCATCACGGATCTCCTGACAGCACCTGTTATGCCGTGGGATGCTCTCATTTGCACATCAAAGGCCGTGGCAACAACCGTGGACTTGCTCCTTGAAGCTCAGGCGGATTACGTCAAGTGGCGCTTTGGTTGTGAGGCGACCGTTCGTCCGCGGCTGCCTGTCATTCCGTTAGGCGTCCACTGTGCAGATTATGAGTTTACACCCGACGAACGGGCGCTGGCGCGGCGCGAACTTGGGATTGGCGATCACCAGATTGTTGTCCTCTATGTCGGTCGCCTCAGCTTCCACGCCAAGGCTCACCCGCATCCTATGTATGTTGGGCTTGAGGCGGCCACTCAGGCGACGGGGGCTACAACCGTCTTGCTGCAGTGCGGATGGTTTGCCAATGCGGAGATCGAGACCGTTTTCAAGAATGCCGCAGCGCGACACTGCCCAAGCTGTACGAAGCTTTGGGCAGACGGTCGCATTCCCAGTGAACTGCGTCGCGCATGGGCGGCCGCAGACATCTTCATCTCCCTCTCGGACAACATTCAGGAAACCTTCGGCCTCACGCCCATAGAAGCGATGGCGGCTGGATTGCCCGTCGTCGTGAGCGACTGGAACGGTTATAAGGATACGGTGCGTGACGGGATCGATGGCTTCCGCATCCCAACCTGGATGCCGACACCTGAGGCCGGGGACCAAGTTGCCTTGGCGCACGAGGCCGCTACGTGTGATTACGATACCTATTGTGCCGCCACGTCTCAGCTGACATCGATTGACTTAGATGCTCTCGTCGACCGGCTCATCCTTCTTGTAGAAAGCCCCGATCTACGACGTCAGCTCGGATCCGCAGGCGCCGCAAGGGCGAGGCAATCATATGACTGGAACGTCATTATAGAGCAGTACCTGATGCTATGGTCTGAGCTGGCAGAGCGCCGCAAGGTGTCAGATGCTGCCTTATTGAAGACCCCGCCGAGCATTGCGCCAGCTCGCCTGAACCCATTCGTATCATTCAATCACTATCCGACGCACCACCTCGGGGGCGATACCTTGGTTATGAGGACGGGTAACGACCAGTCTTGGGCTGCTATAGCTGAGAATCAGCTCTTTCCGCTTACCGGAATGATTACGAGTACCGCATCTGTGGAGAAGATCCTTGAGATCCTTGCAGGAGAGCAATCAGTTACAGTGTCCTATTTATCCGTTGAGAGCGGACTACCAATTGTAGAAACCTTGAACGCGGTTGCCGTTTTGGCCAAAGGTGGCATCATATCTCTCCACGCTAGATCGATATAGTCACGCCGGAGAACTCCTGCGATCTACTGATCCGTCGCTTTACACTGGCATTCAAGGCGCATACGGCGTCCTCCTGAAAGGGGCTACTAAGGCTCTGGGAACCAGCCTAGGCAGATATGATAGCAAGCACGAGGGATTGGCGCCTCTCCATAGCTGAGCGTATCATCAACATCATCCGATGAGAGCTTCATCTGGCGAGAGCTCAGCCTGCTTGCATGCAGCTGCGCACACCAAATGTCGAACCTGTACCTTTGTATGCGCCTTTCCACTGCGCTAATCACCCGCGTCGTCTGCTGGAGTGGTCGTGATCTCGATACGGACCTCATAGCGACGACCATTTTCGACAAATGAGCAGCCCGGATAGCCGGGAAAGGTTCTGCCACGAAGGCGATTTAGCAAGTCACGTGCTGTGTAAGTTGCATCTAAGTCGATGGTGCTTGCCGGCTCCAATTCCGCAGCCCTGTGGAAACTACCGCCCTCGGGCTGGGCTATGGCCGTGATCATACGTGACTGAGTGTACTGTCGGCGGATATGTGGGTAGGTTTGCTGGAATAACTCTACAATTTCGACGATGGCTCGTCGGTAAAGGCTCTCGCCTGTATCAGTCCAATCATAGTCAATTTTGCGCTGAGCGACGATTGGGCCAGTGTCGACGCCCTCATCAATCAGATGCAGAGTGACACCGAAGGGAACCTGTTCCACAAGGGCCCAAAAATTCGGGTTCTTGCCCCGGTTGTGTGGCAACAAACTCGGATGGAAGTTAAGGAATGGTATCTGAAACGCCTGCGGCCGAATGATCTTCGGCCACCAAGCGAGAACGCCTAGCGAAAGCTTGTCGGCGAACCCGCCTGAGAGCAAATCATGGGAAAATTGCTTACTTGATTGGTAGACAATCACGGGGAAGCCCGCCGCCTTCGCGGTCCCCGCCAAAGGTGCATCCTCCCGCATGACTCCGATAACGGTGAGGTCCTCCTGGAAGTTTGAGGCTAGGAAGTCGTAGATTTTGGAGCCAACTGCGCTATCGGCCATTAAGAGCAGCTTCAAGTGGCACTCCATCTCTGTAGGTAGGGGGCTGCTAACGGATCAATCAGGGGATCGTGGTCCCGAAACTCGATGGGTCTAGTGGCATGGGCCGGCATGGAGGCGCGCATAAATGCCTCTTAGATCGCGGTACCCTGTGTCCGACAATAGGGCAGAGGGCAGCAAAATCGAACGTCAAGCTGCCTTGTGCTAGGTGTGTTGTTTTAATAGACCAAACAAATGCTCTTGTAACGCTTCGCTGGCCCGGCAATAAGGGCGGCCTTGGACGAAAAGGTTGAGTATGTCGCACATCTATGATGACCGCGAAGACTTTCTGCGTGAACGACACGAGCGGCTGTCCCGTCTACCAGCCGACCACCCCGCCTGGGTCGATGCACGACGCTTTTTTGATGCGACCGTGCCTTTGCAATATTCCTACAATTTTGACTGGCTTGGCGTCCCAATCATCCAGTACCCGCAGGACCTCGTTGCCATACAGGAGATTATTTGGCGGACCAAACCCGACCTTATTGTGGAAACGGGCGTGGCCCGGGGAGGTTCGCTCATTTTCTATGCTTCGATGCTCAGGCTGCTGAACAATGGGGGCAGAGTTGTTGGTATCGATATTGATATTCGCCCGCACAATCGCGACAGCATAGAGCAGCATCCTCTCGGTGAACTCATCACTTTGATTGAAGGGTCCTCGACTGAACTGAGTGTGATCGCACAGGTTGTCGAGCATGCTAAAACATCTCAGCGAACTATGGTCGTCCTCGATTCCAACCACACAAAGGACCACGTCGCTCGTGAACTGGAGTTGTATTCTCCGTTGGTCGGACGAGGAAGTTATCTGATCGTCCTCGACACGGTTGTTGAATATATGAGACCCGGAGACGTGGTAGATCGGCCTTGGAGCAAGGGCAACAATCCTCTAAATGCTGTGGAGGAGTTTCTCCAAAAAAATAATCGCTTCGCGATCGACCACACCATTGATAACAAGCTGCTCATATCAGTGGGGCCCCGTGGCTACCTTGAGTGCTGCAAGGACCCTACTTAGACCGCGGCGAGGTCATATTGCTCTGTGTATTGGTGCTCAGCAACGGTCGATATCAGACCACGTTATGACGTGCTGATCCCTTTGCGCGCAGCCTAGGCTTTGGAAGGCGACGACGACTGCCTCCTCCTCGGCGGAGAGGGCCGTCGAATGCGGCGCCTTGGGGCGGGTGCGCTGGTCATTTGCCGAGGTGCGCTTCTTCCACTTGTCGACAGTCTTCGGGTTGATGCCGTGCCGCTTGGCGAGTGCCCTCAGGCTCTCTTAACTGTGCTGTATCGCTCGACGGACCGCCGCAGTCGTACGGGCACTCCCGTGGAGAACCCGGCCCATAGCCCATCCCTCCATCCAGACGACAAGAGTGCACCATCAAACCCCAGGATCAAACACCTAGCCTTCGCCTGCGAGCATTCGGACAACATCAACGACACGATCAATCTCTACATCCGAAAGATCATGGTAACTTGGCAGGTTAAATCCCCGTTCGGCGAGTTCATATGCGACTGGGTTATCTAGCGTGTCATCAAACATCGGCAACTGTGACAATGGATAGAAAAACACGCGCGCATCGATGTTCTCTGCTTTGAAGGCAGCTATTGCTTTTTCTCTCGTCGCTCCAGATTTCGCCGAGAAGATAACTGTCGGCATCCAGGCACCGTTGATGACGTGCTGGGGCTCAGGATTTAATGCGACGCTCTTGCAATGCAGCAGCTTTTGCTTATAGCTGTATAGAATGTCACGCCGTCTCGTGACTAATTCGTCGACACGTTCGAGCTGCGCTACTCCGATAGCAGCTTGTATGTTCGACATTTTATACTTGAAGCCAACTACGTCGGGCCAAAATTGCTTGGTCTGCCCAGGTGATCGGCCGTGATTGGAAAGGGTCTGCACCTTACGGAACAGATCCCCACTGTTAGTCACGAAAATCCCGCCTTCGCCTGTTGTGATAGTCTTTGTTCCATGAAAGGAGAACGTTCCAAACAGGCCAAGCGTCCCTGCTGGACGACCACGGTATTGCGATCCTATGGCTTCTGCGGCGTCTTCGATGATAGGAATGCCATAGGCCTCGCCGATTTGAAGCAACTCATCCATCTCACACAAATTACCGTAGATGTGGGTGGCAATGATTGCTTTCGTACGCTGCGTGATCTTTCGCGCAACTTGCTCCGGATCAATGCACCAAGTGTCAGGCCTCACGTCAACGAAAATGGGCTTTGCTCCAAGGTGCACAATGGGTGCCGCCGTTGCAATCCAATTGGTGTCAGCCAGGATGACTTCGTCACCCTGGCCTATGCCAAGCGCTGCAAGACCCATATGAAGTGCGCCGGTGCAGCTTGAAGTCGCTATCGCGAAATCGACTCCCAGATAGGACCGAAAGCCCGATTCAAAGGCATCAATGTACTCATAGCAGCGCTCGCCCCAACCATGACGGGCGGCATCTTCCGCAAGTTCCACTTCACGTTCGGTGATGGACGGCTTGGTATAAAGAATGCGAGACTTCATTGGATATTCAACTCGGGTATAGCTGTGACATATCGAGTGCCCCAAGATCGCGCATAATGTAATTGCGCAGTAATTTCGTCTTTGAGGTTCCAAGGTAAAATCACGATGTAGTCTGGCTTGACCTCGGACAGAGTGCCCTCATCGACGATCGGTATTCGGCTTCCAGGAAGGTGCTGTCCGATCTTAGCTGGGTTGCGATCAACAACAAAGGAAATCAAATCCGGCCTGACACCCGCAAAGTTGAGGAGGGTATTGCCCTTGGCCGCGGCTCCGTATCCAGCAACAGTCAAGCCATCCCGCTTGGCATCAAGCAGGAAGCGGAGGAAACTATTTTTGCAAGATTCCGCCTTCGACTGAAAGCCACGATAGAAGTGCGATGATGCAATGCCAGCAGTTACTTCCTGAGAGCGCATCTGGATAAGACGCTGTGACGCCTCGTAGCGCCCTGTATCAGAACGTTGTACGTAGACACGAAGGCTACCCCCGTGAGTTGAAAGGACCTCTACGTCGAACGCAGACAAGCCATTGCGGGCGAATATCGCTTCAGCAGATGTGAGCGAGAGATAGGAAAAATGCTCGTGATACACAGTATCGAATTGGCATAGGCTAACGAGATTGCGGAGCGACGGAAACTCAAAAGTGGCGATACCACCTTCCTTCAGTGCAATCGTGAAGCCATTAACGAAGTCATTCACATCGGGGACATGGGCTAAGACGTTATTAGCAACTATAAGATCGGCAGCGTCACCACGCTCTCGGAACTGTGTGGCGAGTCTAGTGCCGAAAAATTCCTGGACGACCGCAAGACCTCGTGACCGAGCCGCTTGAGCCGTACTCGCCGTTGGTTCAACGCCCATGCAGGGAATGCCTCGAGCCTTTACAAATTGCAGGAGGCTTCCATCATTTGCGGCGACTTCGATGACGTGGCTTTGCGCTCCGAGGCGAAAACGCGACGAAACCTCCGCGACATAGGCCTTGCAATGGCGCAGCCATGTCTCAGAGAAGCCGCTGAAGTAGCTGTAGCGTTCGTCGAATAGCTCTCTGCCATCCGCAAAATCGTCCGTCTGTACCAGCCAGCAGCTTTCGCAAACAAGTACCCGTAAAGGCAGCCACTTCTCAGCCGCTGAAAGGCGATCTACAGGCACATATGCATTTGAGGGGGGTGATGTGCCGAGATCCAAAAAGCGAAGTGTAACGTGTGCAAAGCAATGGCGGCATTTCACAGGACAATCCCCCGAAACGTCCCGTCAATACGGGAAAGTTGTGCATCGCGATCGGAGATTTCCGTCACACCGATCGGCCAAGCAATTCGAATCGTAGGGTCATTGGCATTGAAGCCGCCTTCATGATCAGGTGCATATGGGGCCGTATGGCAATAAAGCATCTCGCAATCATCCTCGAGCGTCTGGAAGCCGTGGGCGAAGCCTTCAGGTATCAGAAGCATTTCGCGATTGGCGGAGCTGAGGACACGGCCATGCCAGTGCAGGAATGTCGGAGAACCAGCACGGAGGTCCACAGCGACATCAAAGACAGCACCGCGCATGCAGCCCACTAGTTTTGCCTCCGAAAAAGGAGGTAACTGGAAGTGCAGCCCGCGAATTGTGCCGCGACAACGTGTAACTGTGTGGTTGATCTGCTGAACGGGCTTGCCCGACATGAGTGGCCCAAGTTCATTAGAACAGAAGACGCGCTCGAGGGTGCCGCGGCGGTCGCTAAGGGGCTTCTTTGTGACAAGAGTAAGCCCCACCAGCTCAGTTACAGCCAGGTCAAACCGCGAATGCATCATGAATGCTCGGATCGGAGGGATGAAATCTGCTGGCGACTGAAGGCGAGCATGTCATGGCCGTGTTGCCACGCGTTGTGCCATTCAATGGTACGAGTGAGTGCAGCAGCGAGGGGCCAGTGGGGTCTCCAGTGGAGCTGAGTGCGAGCAAGCGTGCTGTCCAAGCACAAAAGGCTCGCCTCATGAGGGTTTTCTGATTGGGAGTACACAATTGGCTCGTATGGGAGGTTGGAGAGGGTGGCGATCATCCTTACAACGCGTTCAACACTGGCATGATCTTCAGTATTCGGGCCGAAGTTCCACGCTTGGGCAAACGGTCGCCCATCTGGTCGAGAAAGGCGTTCAGCAAGAGCGAGGTAACCGGCCAGTGGCTCGAGGACGTGCTGCCAAGGACGGACAGCCTGGGGGTAGCGCAACGTTACGGCCTCTTTCCGTGAAAATGCGCGAAGGCAATCTGGAACGAGCCTGTCGGTGGCCCAGTCCCCTCCACCAATCACGTTGCCTGCCCGCGCTGAGGCGACGTGGCAGGGCGCGTCGCTTCGGGCCGTGAAAAATGATGCACGGTAGGTTGCCACCACCAGCTCGGATGCCGCCTTGCTAGCGCTGTAGGGGTCGGAGCCCCCAAGAGGATCGATTTCGCGGTATGGGAAGTGCCAATCGCGGTTCTCATAAACCTTGTCAGTTGTGATAACGACAACTGATCTAATGCTGTCGGTGTGTCGTGCCGCTTCCAGGACATGGGCGGTGCCCATTACGTTTGTAGCAAGAGTGCTGGTCGGATCTTGATAGCTCTCCCGGACGAGGGGCTGAGCTGCCAGATGGAAGACAACCTCAGGGGCAACCTCCTTCATAGCAGCGGACAATGAGCGCAAATCTCTGATATCGCCCCGGTAATCCGATGCCACAACACTTGAGATGTTGGCCACACTGTAGAGATTAGGCTGTGTGGGAGGGTCTAGGGAGTAACCATGCACATCGGCCCCAAGGTGGGAAAGCCAAATGGTGAGCCATGATCCTTTGAAACCCGTGTGCCCGGTTACAAACACGGAGCGGCCCCTCCAGAAGGCGGGTGAGCCTGTCACCAGACCCTCCATGGTGCTGATCCTGACGCCCACAGCTCTTCCAGGTGGTTCTTGTCGCGCATGGTATCCATCGGCTGCCAAAAGCCGTCGTGGAAGAAGGCCTGCAGTTGGCCATCATCTGCTAGGGCTGGGAGTACTTGTGCCTCCCAACTGCAGCTGTCACCGTCGATGAGTTCGAGGCATGCCGGCGAGAGAACAAAGTAGCCGCCGTTGATGAAGCCACCGTCCCCGCGAGGCTTTTCCGTGAAGCCGCTGATATGGGTGCCATCAAGTCGGAGCGCGCCATAACGGCCTGGTGGGCGTACTGCAGCAACCGTCGCCTTTCTGCCATGGGACAGGTGGAAGGCGATTTCTCCCTTGATGTTAATGTCAGCCAAGCCGTCACCGTATGTGAAGCAGAAAGCTTCCTCTCCCTCCACGTAGCTAGCGACCCTCTTCAGGCGCCCTCCCGTTAAGGTCTGCTCGCCAGTGTCAACGAGGGTGACCCGCCACGGCTCCGCCGTCTGCCTATGGACCTCCATCCGGTTCGCACTCATGTCAAACGTTACGTCCGACATGTGGAGAAAGTAATTTGCAAAGTACTCTTTGATTACATAGCCCTTGTAGCCGCAGCAGATGACAAAATCATTGACGCCGCATGCAGAGTATAATTTCATGATGTGCCAAAGGATGGGGCGCCCCCCAATTTCAACCATCGGCTTAGGCCTGACATGGGTTTCTTCGGCCAGGCGTGTGCCGAAGCCGCCGGCAAGAATGACCGCCTTCATTGGTGTCCCAATTGTTCGTTGCTCCCCTCAGGGAGGTTCACGCGCCCATAGCAGAGGGAAAGGCAGCAGGCCAGTGTCGAGCAGCCTGGTGCCTTTGGGCGTTTGGGACCCGCGCGGCAGTGGCTTTCCAGCAATGGGGAGCAGCATAAGGTCAGTATTGCGCGCGGTCGTTTGGGTTGCTCGCAGCACGCACGCTAGATCCGTTCCTTGACAGCGCGCCCTTTTCAACGCCCTCCACGCTCTCTAGCTTACCCCCTGACATTGCGCGTGAAGGCTCTGTGTGGAAGCATGACCCAGCTTGGGCAATCGAGCTCCCTGTTAGGCGGAGAACAGGCGGATCAAGTCGTGGTAGACCTTCACGAACCCTGGCGCACATCCCGCATGTAGGAGTTCGTCACGGCCATCATTATCGCCGGTAATGAGAAGCATCTGCGTTACCTTTTGTGACGCCAATTCGCCCCTCTCCACAAACGAGACAGGAAGATTGGGCCGCAGCTCTTCGAAGATTGCTTTCACCTCTGCCGCGTTGCTGAGACGGTAGAGACCGATGCCTGCCAAAGGAGTCGCGGCTTCCACGATCTCTGCTGCCATCTGCAATGCGGCCCGAGCCGTGACGGATGTCCGCGCTCGGTCAGCTTCGGACTGACTGATGCCATGCCCTGCGAGCAACCTCAGGAGCACATCGTGGGCACCAAGGAAGTCCTTTTTCTGAATAAGGAGCCGGAGCGCGACCCGCATCCGTGCGTGCACAAAGGTCTGAAGAGCCTTGCCAATGGAATCCGAGCGTTCGCTAGGCACCCCCGGACTGCCGCGGAGGCGGTAGGCCCAGTGGATCATGGCTTCCAAGCCACCCCTGTAGGTGTCCCAGCTTGACGTCGCCTGTTCATTGCCGTGCTGTGTGCGTCGGTCATCGGCCCAGTGCAAGACCACAAATCGGTAGTATGCAATCGGCAGAAAGGCAACTTTCGCATGATCAAGCGCATTGATCAGATGAACAAATGCGTAATAGTTCAACCTCGGATGATACATTATCCGCTGGACAACGTCTGTGCGGAAGACACAAATTTCGGGGAAAATGTGATTTTGCAAGATGTAGCTGCAGAGAGTAATACTTTCCTGCTTGGAAAATTGAACTGGTTCGGGCACTCTGTAAAAGGTACCCGTGCTTTTTTTATCTACATCATTCCACATCTCCCAAGGACAGTGGCACGTGCCAACATCCGGGTGCTCGTCCATGAATTGGAGCACACGGATAAGGGCGTCAGGGACAAGCTGATCATCATCAGCGAGGTAGAGGGAGTATTCGCCGCGAGCATGGTGAAAGGCCGACACCATGTTGGACTCAGGGCCTACGTTCCGCTTCTGGCGGATGTAGCGTATCTGGGGATGATCGTTCCCGAAATCGGCGACAACTTGCGGTGTGTCATCTGTTGAAGCATTGTCGCTGACGATGACCTCATACGAGAAACTTGGTCTCAAATTTTCAAAAAGGTGGGACAACGTCTTGCGAAGGTACCGAGACCTATTATAGGTGATGAGACATATACTGAGTTTCAAGCGCGCGCTGGCGCCGGTAAACACTGCACTGCTGCCATTGGGCACAAAGAAATCCTCAGGCGTACTTGGGTGGGAGTCCCCCCCGGCGGGTTTGGACAATGGCATTTGCGGTTGCTCCACAAGTGGGCAGCGTCGGCACGGCATCACCATGGTAAGCTGCGGCGACAGGGTGTCTGGACAATAGAGGCCTTCTGCAGGGGCATGCGGCTTTGACGCTCGTGTCTCTGTATAGGAGGAGGGGCTCGATCCTGCGTGGCAAAGTTCGCGAGATAGGAATGCATCATCTAGAATGGCTGAGTGGGATATAAGGCAGTCATTCAGGTATCCTTGTCGTGAAATGGGTGCCCACGGGGACGGGCTCCTCTTCGGCGGCTCCCACTCCGACCTCCCTTACCTCCTCGGTCATTCTCTCGAGCACTTCCTTCCAGTCACCGCGTGAGGTTTGCCGGAAGAGGCGCAGGGTTGGGTACCAGGGGCTGTCCTCCCGCTCCAGCAACCAGCGCCAGTCTGGCACGTGCTTGAGCCCCA